>Ga0102944_1000782_pt1 | contig 22943 bp, 15 predicted proteins | sample SalPonD_shore_MG_FD_78172 | JGI IMG/M metagenome (GOLD analysis project Ga0102944, IMG submission 78172) | Salt pond soil microbial communities from South San Francisco under conditions of wetland restoration - Salt Pond MetaG... | ecosystem: Environmental > Aquatic > Marine > Intertidal zone >...
AGCCCATAGGCTCTGGCCGCCGCCCGGGCGGTGGCCATGGAGACACCCAGAATCGCATTGGCGCCCAATTTGGATTTGTTCTCGGTCCCGTCCAGTTCCAGCATCAAATCGTCAATCAGTTTCTGATCAGAACCCACCTGACCGATGAGTTCCGGCGCGATGACTTCATTAACGTTTCGGACGGCTTTCAACACGCCTTTCCCGCCATATCGGTTTTTGTCCTTATCCCGCAGTTCCAGTGCTTCGTGTTCACCTGTGGATGCACCGGACGGGACGGCGGCCCGGCCGAGGAATACTTCCTCCAGGATCACCTCCACTTCCACCGTGGGATTTCCACGGCTGTCCAGGATTTCCCTGGCAAGAATATCAGTAATTTCAAACATAGGTACTCCATTGTTTCGGGTTATGTTTTTCTGTTCGCCATTCCCGAAATTTAGGAGTTCTCGGCAGAAGAATCAATTTGACATATGCGTTGAAGCCGAGCTCAGGAATTGGATTGTATGAGGAAATAGCACACGGATGAACGCGGAAACAAAAGATGACCACAGATTTCCCCACTGTCTCCAAACAAAATAGGTGTTATAGGGGGGTAGACTTGGGCTTCAACAGGAAATTCAGAGCACTTGGCCGGATAGTGGTTCAATACTGCTCGAGTGCCCCGGGAGAACCCACAAGCTTCCTCCATTTGTATACCAGGTAATATAGTTGTGGTTGTCTCTTTACTTCTCGGTTTTTCATTCTTGTAAATCTGTGTTTATCCCTTTTTTCTGCGTTTATCTGTGTGCTATTTTTTTCGGGAATGATCCGGGTTAAAACGGCCAGATCCTCGGAATTAAGAGCACGGCAATCAGCAAAAACGTGAGATTGAGCGGAAATCCGAATTTCAGGTAATCGGTATAGCGATACCCTCCGGGGCCATAGACCATGGCATTGGTCTGGTATCCGACCGGCGTCATGAACGAAGCCGAGGCCGCAAAGGTCACCGCCATCAAAAAAGGGATGGGGCTCACCGCGAGGGCCCGGGCAGTAGTGATGGCAATGGGCGCCATAATGATAGCGGTCGAGTTGTTGGACATGGTTTCAGTCAGAAGGTTGGTGGTCAGGTACACCCCCGCCAGAACGGCAATGGGTCCGTAGGGTCCGCCCAGCTGAGCCACATTATCCCCGATAAGCTGCGCCAGCCCGGTATTTTCCATCGCCCGGCCCAGGGGGATCACGCCGGCCAGCAGAAAAATAACGCTCCAATCCACGGCTTTATAAGCTTCCTGCATGGTGATGGTCCGGGTGAGTACCAGCACCAAACATCCCAGAATGGCTGATTTCAGGATGGGCATCACGTTCAGGGCAGCCAGAGCCACCACGCCAATGATCGTGCCGATAGCAATCATCCATTTTTTTCCCCGCTGTAACTTGATACCCACTTCCTGTAATACCACAAAATTCTGGTCGTCTTTCAGGGCATCGATTCGACGCCGGGAACCATAGATAAGCAATGTATCCGTGGCATTCAGCGGGATATTGGAAATCTTGTTCCGTAGAATCTCTCCGGATTTCCGAATTGCCAGGACAAAACATCCGTACCGCCGCCGAAAGTCGATTTCTTTCAACGTGCTGCCAATTAACCGGCTGTTGGGAGACACCAGGACTTCGGTCAACGTGTTATCTCCGATGGATAACTCTTCATCATTCAATTTGGTATCCGTAAGCAGGAGCAGTTTTTCCCGATCTTTCAGCCGCATGATGCGATCGATCGGGCCGCGGACCAGCAAGATATCATTCGCCCGGAGCGGGGTGATGCGAATATCGATCAATATCTTCTGATGGTTGCGGACTATGCCGAGAATATTGAGGTCATAAAGAGCGCTTATCTGGTTGTCCAGCGGGGTTTGGCCGACCATTGGCGAATCAGCGGGCACCTGCAATTCGGTGAGATATCGGGTCATATGATACTTCTGGGTGAGGCTGGAGACAATACTCCTCACCGGCAGGTTCTGCCGGGCGAAAACTACCAGATAAAACAATCCCACTACCACAAATACGACGCCCAGTTTGGTGAACTCGAACATGCTCAGGGCGCCCAGCCCATGCTCTGCAGCAATATTGGACACCAGGATATTGGTGGAGGTGCCAATGAGGGTCATGGTCCCTCCGAAAATCGACGCATACGAGAGTGGTATGAGAATTTTGGAAGGACTAAAATGGAATTCATTCGAAAACTGGAGCGCCAGCGGCAGAAAAATCGCCACAGCCGCGGTGTTATTGATGGCCGAGGAAAGGATCACCGTGACTATCAGAAAAATGACGAATATATGGGCGATTTTCCCATTGGAATGATGGATAATACGGTCACCCATGTAATTCACCGCCCCGGTTTTCTGCAGTCCGAAACTGAGAACAAACATCGCTCCGATGGTGATTGTTGCCTGGTTACTCAACCCGGATAAGGCTTCTTCAACTGAAATGAGCCCGGTGAGCAGCAGGCTGCCGAGGATCAATCCTGCTACCAGATCAATGGGGAAGATTTCAGATATAAATAATCCGATCGCCCCTGCCATGATTATGACCAGTATCAGGATTTCCATCGGTTGCAGAAGATTATCTACTTCTCATTGATTTGGTTTCCCCTTATTCTCTACCTGTTTCCCCGCTCACCGGTTTGCTCTCGAGTTAAACGTCCTGTCCCATAACACACTCTGTTTGTACAATACGGAACCAATTTAATGGGGATTCACCGGATAACTAACACAGTGAGGCTGACTAACCAAACTCTCGCAGCCATTGATGTGAGATGTCACAACGCATAATGCCCCGGAGGTCTCTTTGATAGCATGGAAGGTTTATTCGCGATTTTATAATAGACAATTTTCACGGACTCCGCAATATATTTCACAATCCCTGGGAACTGCCGAGAAATCGCTCCGGGAGAGCGTGGTAGTCCCGGCCACCCTTCATTGGAACAGGCTGGTCCGTGCCGGGATGAGCAGGTTCTCCATTTTTCCGGGTGGTATATCATTTGCACAAGTTCCATGAGACCAGGAGGCGATCTCTGTTGTATTTAGATAGTACAGGTCTGAATTGCTTCGTAAGGGGATTATTCATACTGATATAACTTAGTTGTAATCCCAGATTGGCAAAAATTTTTCCTACAACTGGGAGAATTGGAAATGAGTCGCCCGCAATCAGACAGAAGAATTTTTCTATATCCTTTCCTGATCCAGAAGTATCTCCGAAATCAAATCAGAAAGAGAGTCATCATGAAGCACGTCATAACCCTTGTTCTTCTGATACCTGCCCTGCTATCCGGGCAAGATATCTCAGGCCATGATCAGATGGGGAAGTATTCTTACGATCAGTTCGAGAAACCCACTGCCTGCCGGTCGTGCCACACGGATTTGTTCTATCAGTGGGATCAGGCCATGATGTCGAAGGCGTATACCCATCACTGGGATGAGATTGAGTATTTCAACCTGGCTGTCCCCCATGATCAGAACACGGAACAGATGCGGGGTGTCTCGGATGGCTGTAACGGATGTCATACCCCGATTGCCTTTCTGGCGGGCGACGTTCCCCCGCCCAGGCCGGAGGAAGGTTCACGGGCGAATGAATCGGTCTCCTGCGATGTCTGTCACACCATCACCGGGTTTCGGGGAGATACACCCTTTAACTACAACTATACCATCGAGCCCGGACGAACCAAATTCGGCCCGAAGCAGGGAAAGGAATCTCCGCATCATAACACCGAATACAGCGAATTTATAACAACGGCTGAGTACTGCGGCACCTGCCACAATGAAAAAAGTCCGTTCGGCACCTGGGTGAAGGCAACCGAAATTGAACTGCGGGAGGGACCGTATGGAGAAGAGGGAGTGGTCTGCCAGGACTGCCACGTACCGCGATCAAAAGCCATCAGTGCTGCGATGTCTGCCGATTCGGGGATGGTGGGGCAGCACCTCTTCCACGGCGCTCATTCACCCGGAAAATTACACGGAGTGGTTGAACTGCGAATGAATCCGCGCGTCAGGGAGGCTGGTCCCGGTGAGACCGTCAAATTCTCTCTACAATTGTTTAACCAGAAAACCGGCCACAAATTTCCGACCGGGTCGGCGGAAGAGCGGGTGGTCTGGGTGCATGTGGAAGCCACGGATGCGAACGGAGATACCTACCATTTACCAGTGGATAAAAAGGGTTTCCAGGGAGAGGAATACACCATCGCTTCGGATACTCTGGCCTACCAGGATATGGGTGTGCCACTCGAACTACCGGATTTTCAGGGCATCCGGCGCGAAGATGTTCCAATCGGCGACCGGATTTTCCGGCTTCCCTATCTGGATCCGCAGGGACGCCAGACCATTATGCAGTGGAATACCAAATCGTTCGGTCCGGATTACCGGATCGGTCCCAGAGAAACAAAAATTGAGACCTACACCTGGATGCTGCCCGACGAAGTCCCCCTCGGCCGGGTGAACTTACGTGCGGAGATGTACTATCGGAAGCTGCCGGTGCCGGTTCAGGAATTTCTGGAGGTTCCGGCCGAGGAGTCTGAAAAGATCCTCATCAACTCTACCGAGACATATATCGAAGTGATCGATACCTATTATTAATTCTGACTATAACGGAGGTTCATATGCGCAATCGTCGATTTATACCAGTGAGTGTTCTTGTTGTATTCATGGGACTGCTGTTCGCATACAACATCTACGCGCATCCGGGATTTGCGCGGAAGTACCGGATGAGCTGCACTACCTGCCACAATCCGGCTCCCCGGCTCAAACCGTTTGGCGATGAATTCGCCGGCAATGCATTTGTCATGGAAGGAGAAGAACCGGCCCGATTCCACCCGGATACCGGGGACGATCTGTTACTGCTGCAGGCGCTCCCTCCCATCGGATTTCGTCTGGATGCCTACGCACGTTATATTCCTGATGCCGATGGCTCCGGGATGTCAGGCGATTTTCAGGTCCCTTACCTTGTTAAATTCCTGTCCGGAGGCCGGCTTGCAGAAAAAGTGGCCTATTACTTCTATTTCTATCTGAGCGAACACGGGGAAGTAGCCGGAGTGGAAGACGCCTACCTGTATTTTGCCGACTTCCTGGGCAGTCCGATCGGTATGACGGTGGGGCAATTCCAGGTCTCGGATCCGCTGTTCAAGCGGGAACTGCGGCTGACCTTCGAAGACTATATCATCTATACCACCAAAGTCGGCCCGAATATTCCCCTGGATCTCGGGTATGATCGGGGGGTGATGCTGGATTACACCGCCCCGTTTGGCAGCGATTTTCTTCTGGAAATACTTAATGGCAATGGGATTGGCGAGCTGGAACGGGGTTTCTACGATGAAAACGCCTTTAAGAATGTCGCGTTGCGTTGGTCCCATGATCTGAACCTGTTCCGGATCGGCGCCTTCGGATATTATGGGAAAAGCAGCGTCGGCGGGAATGAATCCAACATCACCAACTGGTATGGTCCGGACGCCACCGTGGAGTTGGGTCCGGTGGAGTTCAACTTGCAATATCTCTGGAGAACTGACGACAATCCTTATCCGGCCGCGCCGAAGCCGGATGATCCTGTCATTACGCATGGCAGCATGGCTGAGGCCATCTTCGCCCCAAGGGGGGATCGCAGCCGCTGGTATCTGGTGGGATTATTTAATTACCGCACCTCGGATATCAGGGATTATTTTATCGGCGCTCCGGACCTGGAATATCAAACGGCGGGTCTGGCCGCAAATTACCTGCTGGCCCGGAATTTCCGGCTCCTGATGGAATATAACTATGATATCTACAACCAGCAGAACCGGTTCACGGTCGGCTTCTTCAGTGCCTTTTGAATCAGAGATCTGCTTCTGAACAGATTCGCGGGACATTGCTGGCAAATAGAGATAATTATGGGGAGATGACGTGAAGTAACCAGGTTATCTCCCCACAGATTCCTCAGATCTTTTTCATCGCTGGGATGGAATTACATTGATCCGACATTTTGCTGAAATCGTTCTGCGTTCATTCCGAGCATCTGCTGCGGAAATCGATTGTTCTGCAGCCAGGTTCTCACTTTTTGCAGGCGTTCCGAATTTTGGGCCGGCGTATAGTGTTGATTCCCCGAAAGATCGCCTCCCCTGGTCAGTTTCGTGAGATAGTTCGCCAGAGCAACCGGACGATATCCGGCGCGGGCGGCATAGGTCATACCATATATATCCGCCTCGTCTTCGTAAGCCTTCAGCCGTCCCTCAAATATTGTCTCATAGATGTCGAGTGCCATGCTTTCCAGTTCCTCATCGAGCTGCTTCTGCTCTTCCGACATGTCAATTTCATTGCTCAGTTCCATGAATGCATGATCGGCGGTGACCATCGGACGCCGTTTTTCCAGTTCCTGCATCCCGTGCCGAAGGGCTACATGGGCTATTTCATGCCCCAGAAAGCAGGCCAGTTCCGCTTCGTTGTCCATGCGCTGCAACGCCCCTTTCGAGACAAATACAATGCCGCCCGGGCAGGAGTAGGCATTCACCTTCTCGGTATCCAGAATGAAGAATTTGAACGGGATATCGTATGCCCCGCTGGCTTCGACCACCAGATATCCCACATTGCTGACATAATTCCTGAGACCGGGATCCTCGTACAGACCAATCCCGGCAATCTTGGAAGCGATGGCCATTCCTATCCCTTCTTCTGAGAAGGAAAACACATCAGGCACATCCTGCTCCGGCAGGGCTATACGCCGGCGAATGGCGGACAGATTGCGATTCCGGTAGGTGTCCTGTCTGAATTGTCGGTATTGGTCCACATCGATTCTATATGAATAGAACGTCTCGAGCAGAGAGTCATCGCCATGCAGTCTGGTGGTAAATCGTTCGGCGAACCCCTTCACAGCAGCAGAAACCCCGGAACGGGATACCTCCGTGACAGATGCCTCCTGTCCAATCCGGGTGAGAACATCCGTGGTTTGCCGTTCCCCCTGAAACGCTTTCCCTGAAACGTACCCGGAATATTCCTCAACCGTGACCCTGTACCATCCATTCGATTGCTCCTGGACCTCCACGCTGGTACCCTGCGACAGTTCCGCGACGGCCGGAAAGAAGGAGCCCGGCCCCTCTCGCAGAACGGCACGTTGCCGTTTTATGGTTTCGGTACTTCCGGCCAGAAGCAGACATCCTGCCAGTAAGAGTATCACTCCTGTGGCAGAGCGAATGACATTCTTCATGATTAGACTCCTTCAGTATGATTTGGCGTCGAGATAGTTATATCGGCTATGGAACGTATCCCTTCAACACTACTTCGTTTCCAGGGTATATACTCCATCCCAACCCGACAATTCTTGCTGCGAGAGCACCTCACAACGCCGGTACATGATGTTTGACACCTGATCCTGAAATACGCCGTTCGCCAGGTCGCCAAACACCTGCATCGCCGTCTGCCAATCGCCTGATCGATATGCCTGCAAACCTTCATGGTATTGATGGATCAGGGAAAAATCATAGTCCACATTTGCACTTTTATCATCAATAAGTTCATAGATTTTCACCGGCCGCTCTTTTCCCTTTACCCGCAGCATATCCAGTTCCCGGCAAATGAATTCCCCGGCAACCAGCCGGTAGGTTGATTCGCTGAGAATAATTTTCGTTTTAAAGATTTTATTCACCCCTTCCAGCCGTGCAGCAAGATTCACATCATCGCCGACTGCGGTATAATCTGTGCGACGTTCCGAGCCGATATTTCCGGCAACGATATATCCGGAATTCAACCCGATTCTGGTGTTGAGGTGAAATTGTGCCGAAGGTCTGGAATCCTTTCCCAGTTCAGTGAGCGCCTCGCTGTACTTCCGGTGAGCCAGTGCCGCCTGGCACGCGAGAGAAGCATGATCTTCCCGGGGAACGGGCGCCCCGAAGATCGCCATAATTCCGTCACCGGTATACTTATCGAGCAATCCGTTGTAATCCAGAACGAAACCGGTCAGTGTATTGAAATATTGATTCAGATAGCGCACTAATTCCCGGGCGGCTTTCCCTTCGGAGAAGGTGGTGAAATCGTAAATATCCGTGAACATCACCGTGGCGTAGATTTCATCGCCTCCTAGTTGTATCAGATCCGGGTGTTCCATCAGATTTTGAATCACGTCCGGATGGACGTACCGGGTGAAGACTTTCCGAAGTTCCATCTTCGACTTCCCCTCCACCATAAAACTCACCAGCGCGATAAACACGTAGGATCCCACGAAGCCCGCTGCCGGGAATGTCATCTGAAGCCAGATCCGATCCAGCCGCCAGACCAGTAAAGGCAGGGCGACGATATACGCTATGATGAACATCATTGCAATGCTGTTGTAGCGTAGCCGCAACCGGGGAAAGAGGAAAATGGTTAAAAAACAAACCAGCGCCGTATTCAGGAAATTCAACCACCACGGAACTCTGGCCACAAAATCTCCCTGCAAAACATTGCTCAAGACCGTGGCCCAGATTTCCATCCCCGGATAGGAGTAATCTCCGGTAAAGGGGGTTGGTTTCAGATCTTTTAATCCGGAGGCGGAGGCGCCGATAATAACGAATTTATCATGAAAGATCCCGGGATCAAGCGAGGTGGTGTCACCGGAGGCTGCCGTCTGGATTACCGCGCTGATGGGATAGTACCGGAACACGCCATCGGGACCTCCCGGTCCATACCAGTTCACCAGATAGTTCCCATGCTCATCGACCGGGATCGAAGTGGCGCCGACCCGTAATGCCTCTTTTTCAAATTGTACTGACTCACCGGGATGTTCCATCAGCCAGCCGCTGAAGGCTAAATTCGGGTAAATTTGTCCACGATATTCATGCAATAGCCGAATCCGGCGGACTACTCCGTCCGGATCCGTTCGGATATTGGTAACGCCCAAAGATTTTGCTGCGTGCAACAGCGTGTCGATGGGCACCAGGGCTCCCGTATAGTTGAATGATTGCTCCGGCTTCCTTCCCTCCACCGGAACGGCAAAGCGCGCGAGCGGGGGAGTCGCCCTGCTTGAATCCACCAGGAACTCCAGTCCCAGACTCACCCGGTCGTTCTGCGCAATGGCTCGTGCGAACTGGCCGTCAGTCTCCGCCGCATAGGTTTCTTCCCGGTTTAAATCCGGATCATAAAATAACATATCGAACATCACCGCCCTGGCACCGACATCGGTAAACAGGTCCGTCATGACGGCATAGAAATTCCTGGGGAACGGATACTGAATTCCCACCACGTCCATAAAATATTCCAGACTGTTATTGTCGATATCAACCAGCAAGATGCGATCATCGACTTTCTCCGGCACCGGATAGCGGACGAACCGGTAGTCGAGGGTCTTGAGTTCTATCTCCTGCACAAATTGAAATTGATATATACCATATGCAAGAAGTGTGAAGCCGAGCGCGGCAGCGAGACAGATATACCACCGAGTGTAATTCTTGGTGAGCCGGGTGAGGAAATCTTGTATAGCCATGGCAGTTCAACTATATACGGTGTTACTCCCAGGATATTTCAAGATAGGAGAATGATCGCCGGTGTGCAATATTTTTTAATACCGGGATTTTCCGGGGACATGTGTGTTCTGGGAGTATCCGGATCCATGCCGCATCATCCGGATAACATATCCAATCAACAATACTGTGAAGAGAGTCGGTATCTCCGGATCAATTTCGACTCAGACGATCGAGCTCTACCAGTTCAACAGCGCATTACAACCTTCACTCAGCCGGACTCAACCTCCGGTTCGGATTCCGTAAGCGCAGACGCTGCAATTGATTGTTTCCCGGCGATCCCTAATTGCTTAAATAAAAACTCAAACTTTCCCTGCAAATCATCCATAATCACCGACTTGGTATCCTCCGGGAGATCCCACAACTCGCGCTTGAAGGGGGCATGGGCTTTTTTCCGCAGCTTGTAGAAGAATTGCTGATCGGTCCATCCGGCTTTCCGTTCCGGAGAGTGGTATTCTTTCAGATATTGGTACATTTGTTCACGCAGTTTCTTCGGGAACCGTTTGTGATCCATGATGAGATTTTGAAAGCCGGTGGCCAGGTGAATTTCAGCCGTGCCCATTTCCGGGAACTTGTGGAACAGATCATCCGGGAGTGTGGAGGCGCCATGCTGCACCGCTCCAGCCATCCCGTATTCTTTCCGGGCAATCTCGGACAACGTTTTGAGAGTATCGAAATCTACATTTACCTCTGTGATGGACCCATCCGGCGCCGGGACCCCGCCATGGGTTGTTCCGGTTTGCACACTAATTTTCGACGGTCCGTTTCCTTCCTCCGATTCACCATTCGACTCCAGCGCTTGCTGCAATCCTTTCATATACGCACGGAGTTCTTCAGGTGTGCTGTTCTGACTGCCTACTTCACCGATCTCACCCCCGACCGAAATGGTGACGCCCCCCGGACTCTTGGATCGGATATACTGAATGAGCTCCGCGCTCACAGTGTAGTTCTCTTCCTGTTGATCACGAACGGAGTTCCGGGACAGATCCACCAGGGTGGACGTATCAATATCGATGTTATAAAATCCCGCCTGAATAGCCTGATCAATTAATCGCCGGATCACCTCGATCTCCGCTTCCCGATCTTCGTGGTATTTCGAGGCATTCACCTGAAAATGATCTCCCTGAATAAAAATCGGACCGTACCCTTTCTCCCCTTGTTGCTCTTTGATAGCCGCTGCCAGAACGCAGGTGGCATATTCCGCCGGTGACTGGTCGGTGTATCCCATTTCCGATTTCGCCAGCTCAAAGATGACCGGACCTGCGTTCAACGCGCGCTGGGCCCGGATGGCAGCCCGGGCTTCATCGTAGGCCGGCCCGCGAAGGTTGAACGCCGGAACCGTAAATCCGGAGACTTTCCCCTGCCCTATGTGATCGTAGAGCGACTGAATAGACGCCGGGTAGACACCGACCTGCTTTCCTATCTCGCGAACAACCCGATAGGTCAGCTGTTTGACCTCCTCCGAACGACTGAACACTGCGGTATACACCAGGTCGTCAATAACGTCATCCGCCCAGAGCCGCTCCTTATTCAACACATAGATCTCGTTCTCTTCCGGCATGATTTCAACAATACCATGGATTCCCTGAATAAGGGATGCTTCATCTTTGAAAATAGCCACAGGTTTTTCCTTTCTTCAGTGCTGTTAAAGGTATTGAAAGACAATCCCAAGGGTCCAATCGAAGGTTCTTTCCTCAATAGACCCACTTTAGCGGAAGCTATGGGAGAACACAATGTTAATTATAGTGTTTCGTCCTGGTTCGGGAGAATTAGTGCAATCTATTTTGTGCCATATCTTTCCGATTTCATTGCATGTAGAGCCATTTCATCGAGGCTGTGGGAGAATACCAAATCAAGGAAAAATTGTCATCCTGAGCGAAGCGCTCCAAAGGAGTCCCTTCGGGGAAGGATCTCCTAGCTTGATGCTTCCAACTGATTCAAACGCTTGCATACCAAGTGATAGCGGCATAACGAGGAGATCCTTCGACTCCGTCCCACACACCGGGACTCCGCTCAGGATGACATCTTTTCTACTCGTTGTTTTCACACCACCTCCATGAAACGGCTCTATCAGCCAGATATTCTGAAGTGAGCACTCCTATTGAACGCTTGATTGCCTGTTCTCACACCGCCCCCGGTTCCCAATTACTCTCTCCCCGGGATCCCCGGCTCTGTCATTGAGCGGATATCCAGCGCCGCCTCCACTTCTTCTTCAGACATGAGATCCATTTCCTGAACCACTTGTGGTACGGGCTTGTTCTCTGCGGCCGCCTTTTTCACCACTTCCGCCGCTTTGTCATATCCGATGGCACGATTTAACGCCGTCGCGATAGAAGGGTTCAGTTCCACCACCTCTCTGCAGCGTTCCCGATTGGCTTCGATTCCCTCCAGGCACTTCACCCGGAACGCTTCAACTACATTCGCCAGGATGATGATACTTTCCAGCAGCGCATGCGCCATCACCGGCATCATCACATTCAGCTGAAAATTCCCCTGCTGATTGCATATGGTGATGGTTTGCACATTCCCCGTCACCCGGGCGCAGACCATCATCATCGACTCGCTCATTACCGGGTTAATCTTCCCCGGCATGATCGATGAACCCGGCTGAATTACGGGCAGCCGGATCTCTGCCAGTCCGCTGGTCGGGCCGCTGCTCAGCCACCGGATGTCATTCGCCATTTTCATCAGCGCCGAAGACAGGGTATTCAATCCGCCGGCTGCTGAGACACAGGCATCTTTGGAAGCCTGGGCCTCGAAATGGTTTTTCGCCTCGAAAAAGTCCAACCCGACCTTCTCTGCGATTCGCCGAATGACGCGTTCCGGAAATTCCGCCGGACAGTTAATCCCTGTTCCGGTGGCCGTCCCCCCGAGCGCCAGTTCGGCTAACTCTTCCGACGTTCGGCGCAGCCGTGTGACGCCCTGTTCAATTTGCCGGGCGTAACCGCCGAATTCCTGGCCCAGACGCACCGGGGTCGCATCCATCAGATGAGTCCGGCCGCTTTTGATCACATCGTCAAATTCCTCGGCTTTATTCTGCAGGGCGTCCTGAAATCGTTCCAGAGATGGGACCAGCTCCTCTTCCAGCGCTCGTCTGGCAGAAATATGCATCGCACTGGGTATCACATCATTGGACGACTGCGACATGTTGACATGATCATTGGGATGCACGGTTTTCTCACCGCGGGTTCCGCCCAGCAGCTCGGTGGCCAGGTTGGCAATCACTTCATTGGCGTTCATGTTGGTGGACGTCCCGCTGCCGGTCTGGTAGATGTCGAGCACAAAGTCCCGGTCGAGCTCGCCGGCGATCACCTGCTCTGTGGCCTGGATTATGGCATCGGCAATCCGCGCATCAAGCAACCCCAACTCCCCGTTGACCTGCGCAGCTGCCTGTTTGATGATGCCCAGCGACTGAATGAACCGCCGATGGAAACGGATACCGCTGACGGGAAAATTTTCCAGTGCGCGCTGGGTTTGGGCTCCGTAATACGCGTCCGCCGGGACATGCACTTCTCCCAGGGAATCGCGTTCGATCCGGGTGTTCTCATCCATACGCTATTCTCCGATGGGTTAACAAGTTCGTAGCATCTCTTTTCTCAAGGTAAAGTACGGATAAGAAAAATAAAAATGTCGGACCAACCCGGGAGTTCATGACTGGAAATCAATCAAGCAGCGTCTCTTTGACATTCACATAGAGCTCCCGGACGTGAGGCCGCATACGCTGTTCGGTATATACGCGAACAATTTCCTGGTCAGAGGAGATGATAAACGAGGCTCTCGAGTTGACACCGCTGCTGTTGTAGGTGCCATATGCTCTGGCAACCGCATAGTCGGGATCGGCCAGCAGCGGAATCATAATGTCGTTCTCCTCGGCATACTTTTTATGGGTGGCAACGTCGTCACTGCTGACCGCAACCGGAACGATCCCCATTTGCCGGAATTTCTTGTAAGAGGCGTTGAGGTCTTTCAGCTCCGCATCAACCCCCGGATGACCATCGTGGGAATAAAAATACAGCAGCACCATGCCTTCGTTCATTAATTGACTCAGACTCACTTCATTCTCTTCCTGATCCGGCAAAGCAAAATCCGGAGCAAATGTGCCCGCCGCTTTGATCCGGTGCTCATTGTACACATCCATTAATGCCATAGCCATACCCTGTCCGTTTTGCCTGTTCGAGGTAAGTCTAGTTGCCATTCAGTACTTTCGTCAGTTCCAGCATTTGCTGTGCGATGGTGGTATTTCCGGCAATAATACCATCGTGAATTTTCGTTTCCCGATTGTTGTAGGTCACCGGGTTGCCATAGATATCCGTCATCGTCCCGCCGGCTTCATGCACCACCAGATCCCCGGCGCAGATATCCCATTCGTTTTTCGAATATACGCTGACAAAAATATCCCCGGCCCCGGCGGCAGCCAGCGCCAGTTTATACGCCACACTTCCGGTGGGTTTGAACGCTTTGATATACTCCGTAAATTTATTCACGTGCCCGTTCTTTGATTCGGTACGACTGACCAGCAGAGTGGCATCACCCAGTTTTTCGGTGTCGGAGACCGTGAGTTTTCTGCCATTCAGGTACGCGCCCTCGCCCCTGGAGCCGGCATACATCTCTCCCTTGACCGGGTTATAAAGCACTCCTGCCACGGGCCGGTCCCCCTGAACCAGTCCGATGGAAATAACGAATTCCGGAATCCCGCTGATAACCTCCTTGGTGCCGTCAATCGGATCGACCACCCAGATGATCTCCTGGTCCAGCCGGGCCAGATCATCTTTGGACTCCTCCGAGAGCCATCCATATTCCGGGAATGGGGTCAGGAGTTGCTCCTTCAGCAAGGTATCCGCTTCGAAGTCAGCGGTCGTCACCGGATTGTTGCGGCTCTTCTGGGCGACGTGGTAATCGCCTTCGTAATACTGCAGAATCACTTTTCCGGCCGCTTCCGCCGCTTGCTGGGCTATCTGCAACTCTTTCCGGAACGGTGTACTCATATATCTTCCAGGTATTCTTTTAAATCGTGCATATTAGTAAACAGCCGGGCGAAAAGAAAGGAGAATTTGTCCCGTAATTTGTCCCGTAACTCAGATCATCTGTGGTAGGGGAAGTGGTTCCCGTCCTGTGAAATCCTGAGCATACAGAGATTCGCCGGGAAGTCGATTCTACCTCAAAGTTAGAATTATCAATTTCACAGCAGAGAGTCAGCGCTGTTTGACCTCACAGCGAATAATACTTCGCCTCCGGGTGGTGCACGATAATTGCCGAGGTGCTCTGTTCCGGGTGGAGCTGGTAGCCCTCCGAGAGCGAGACGCCGACTTGGTCGGGGTGGAGCAGCCGGAACAGCTGTTCGTGATCCTCCAGGTGCGGGCAGGCCGGGTAACCAAAACTATACCGGGCTCCGCGGTAGCCTAACTTAAAGAGATCCCGGATTTTATCCGAATCCTCCTCACCGAATCCCAGTTCCCGGCGGACCTGTTTATGCCAGTATTCCGCCAGTCCTTCCGCGGTCTCCACGCTGAAGCCATGCCACAGGAGGTACTCTTTGTAATGATCTCCCCCGAACAGCCGTTGGGACTCCTCCGAGGCTTTTTCTCCCACCGTCACCAGTTGAAAGGCCACCACATCTCGTTCACCGGATTCCACCGGACGAAAGTAATCGGAGAGACAGAGGTGCTGCTTCCCATCCTGGCGGGGGAAGGTGAATCGTTCCCGCTCGCCGCCGCTCTCAGGATCATAGATAATCAGATCATTCTGTTCGGACTGACAGGGAAAATACCCGTAAACCACCCGCGGTGCCAGGAGTCCCTCCTGTTTGCCTTTTCGCTGCAGGCGTTCAAATTCCGGCTGCACCTCCGTTTCGATGAACTGCTGATATTCGTCCCGGTTCTTCCCGGCCTTTCGATACTGCCACTGGGCCCGGAACAGCGCCACCGTGTTGATATACGGATAGACCACCCCGATATCGATATTTTCAATAACCTTGATTCCCCAGAACGGAGGTTCCGGTACCGGATTCTCATGGGAGATGTCAGATGGAATATATTCATCTGTTCCCAGGGATGGCCCCTTGGTCCGGGTGCGAATCTTTTTACTCACTTTCTCGGGCGACGGCGCAGCCAGCTCCCCGCCGTCGGCAGCTGCCTTTCGCTTTTTCTCGGCAAGCTCATCCATGATATACAGTCCGGCGAAAGCGTCCTTCCCGTAAAATACCGGCCCTTTATAGATCTTGCGTAAATCGTGCTCGACATACCGACGGTTCAACGCCGCGCCTCCCAGCAGCACCGGAATGTTCACCTGCCGTTCGTTCATCAGCTCCAGGTTTTCTTTCATGATCACCGTGGATTTCACCAGCAATCCGCTCATGCCGATTGCGTCCGGACTGGTCTCCTCCATACGTGCCAGCATCGCATCGATAGGAACCTTGATTCCCAGATTGGTCACCTGGTAGCCGTTGTTTGTCAGGATGATGTCCACCAGGTTCTTCCCGATGTCGTGCACGTCACCCTTCACGGTGGCCAGAATGATTTTACCCTTCCCGACGTTCTCCTCCTTCTCCATGTGCGGTTCCAGATACGCCACTGCCCTTTTCATGGTCTCCGCCGACTGCAGTACGAACGGCAGCTGCATCTCGCCGGCGCCGAACAAATCCCCGACGACCTTCATTCCATTCAGCAGAAAGTTATTGATAATATGCAGAGGACCGCACTGCTCCAGCGCCTCATCGAGGTCGGCCTCCAGTCCGTTCTTTCTGCCATCGATGATACGCCGCTCCAGCCGCTTCTCAATAGGAACGTCTTCACCGATGTCTTCAGCTTCCCGGGATTTCCCGCTGTCTCCTTCGAAATGTGCCATCATCTCGGTCAGGGGATCATACTCCTCGGTGCGCCGGTCAAACACCAGATCGTCGCATATTTTTCTCTCTTCTTCAGAGATCTTATAGAGCGGCATAATTTTACCGGCATGGACGATGGCCGCATCCAGCCCGTGTTCGATGGCGTGATGCATGAACACGCTGTTCAACACGTGCCGGGCCCAAGGATTCAGCCCGAAGGACACGTTACTGACACCCAGAATCGTACGCACGTCCGGGAGTTCCGCCTTAATCTGCTTGATGGCTTCGAGAGTCTCGATACCAGCCCGGCGGAATTCTTCATCTCCGCTTCCCAGGGTGAAAGTCAGGGTATCAAAGATCAGATCCTCCGGCCGCATTTCGTACTTATTGATAGCCAGGTCATAGATTCGTCTGGCGATCTCCACTTTTTTCGCTGCCGTCTTCGCCATGCCCTCTTCGTCGATGGTCAGCGTGATGACGGCCGCGCCATACTTTTTGCAGAGCGGCAGCACCTTTGCCATCCGCTCTTCGCCGTCTTCCAGGTTAATCGAATTGACGATCGCCCGGCCGGATATACGCTTTAATGATGCTTCGATCACCTCCCGTTCCGTGGAATCGATCATCAACGGAATATGCAGATGTTTATTGAACCGGGAGATCACTTCAGTCATATCCCGGATTTCATCCCGCCCCACATAGGCGGTACACACATCCAGCACATGGGCCCCGCTCTCCTGCTGCTCTTTGCCCATTTCCAGCATCCCATCCCAGTCATCCTCCTCCAGCAGCTGACGAAATTGTTTGGACCCGTTCGCATTGGTCCGTTCTCCCACTAACAGCGGCGGGGGATCCTGGTCGAGCGATACCAGTTGGTACAGACTGGAAACCGCCGGTTCCCGATTCACCTGCCGGGAGGCCGGAGTGATATTATTTACCGCTTCCGCCAGCATTCCGATATGCTCCGGTGTGGTCCCGCAGCAGCCGCCCACAATGTTCACTCCCAGATCTTCCACGAAGTGCCGGAGTGTGGCGGTCATCCCCTCCGGGGTAAGCGGATACACGGTTTCCCCGCCGATATTTTCCGGGATACCGGCGTTCGGAATCGCAGAAATAAATCGATCAGTATGATTGCAAAGATAGCGGATATGATCCGACATTTTGTCCGGGCCGGTTGCACAGTTCATTCCGATTACATCGATGTTATAGGGATCCAGAGAAGTGAGGGCGGCGGCGATATCGGTGCCCAGCAGCATGGCGCCGGTGGTCTCGACGGTCACCTGCGTGATGATGGGGATCCGTTTCCCTGTTTTGGCGAAGTAATCCTCTGCTGCAGCCAGGGCGGCTTTCGCCTGGAGAATATCCTGGCAGGTTTCCATGATGAGGACATCGACTCCTCCGTCAACCAGACCGGCAACTTGTTCATCGTAACTCTGTTTCAGCGCATCGAAAGAGATGTGATCCAGGGTGGGCAGTTTAGTTCCGGGACCGATAGAACCGGCCACGAACCGGGGGAATGCTTCGCTCGAAAAGTCCTCCGCCACATTCCTGGCCAGCTCGGCTGCGGCGTTATTGATTTCATACGCCCGGTCCTCCAGATCGTATTCTGCCAGCACCACCCGGTTCGCGCCGAAGGTATCCGTTTCGATAACCTGACAGCCGGCCTCCAGAAATGCGGCATGGATGCCCCGGATCGCATCCGGTTTCGTGATCACCAGGTATTCATTACATCCATCCAGTCCGTCAAAATCATCCGGAGTCAGGTCCAGATCCTGGATGGACGTGCCCATGGCGCCGTCGAAAATCACCACGTGATTGTGTAGTTCTTCCAGAAATTTATTCATCAGTAAAACTCGTTATTGTCTTATACATCTGTTCTACGTTTTCTGTGGAATTCACAATCAGGTATGGATGATGTTGTTGAATCTCCTCCAGCCATTCCGGTCGCCGGCAGATAATCAATGCCCCGATATCGTTGACCTCTGCGCATAACGCATCTCTGGGAGTATCTCCGACAATCAGGGTTTGATCGGCAGTGTAGTGCTCCCCCAGTTCATCCCGTGCTTTCCGGAGCGCAATCCCCGGCAGATCGTTCCGATTCGCGGCATCACTGCCAAACGCCCCGACTGCAAAGTGATGCCAGATGTCGAACGGCTCGAGTTTAATCCGGGCTCCTTCCATGAGGTTCCCGGTGAGTAATCCCAGCCGGATATCATCCCGGTCATGCAGGCGTGCCATCAGTTCTTTGATGCCGGGGTACAGATATTGATCATTCCGGGCGGGATAGGCCTCCGCCACCACTTCGAGATACCGTTCGATGGTTGGCGGAAGCAGGTGATCGATTTCCCCGCTCTCAAACCCTTCCCGTTCGAGCGCCCGGCGGAAAATCCCCAGGTCGGTATTGCCGGCGACATCTTCTGTCTGCAGTGCAATCTGCTTACCGGCAACTTCCGAGAGCGCCACTGCCAGCGACTCTCGGGCCGAGGTGCCTCCATGCAGGAGCGTACCGTCAATATCAAACAGGACCAGTTTCTCCGGCTGGTCATGTTCAAGGTTCTTACTCCGGTGTTCCGGGTACTTCGCCACGCCGTTCTCCTGATTGTTATATTTGCAAAACTTTAAAGATATGAACTAGATTACTAACCTACAACAAGCACCTTCATCAAATTGGTCGTCCCTGGCACCCCGATGGGCACGCCGGCCGAGAGGACCAATTTATCACCGTTCTCTACGATACCGAGTTTTCTGAGGATATTCTCGGCTTCCACAAACATGGCATCGGTGGACTCGTTTCTGGTGCCTAAAAGCGGAGAGACGCCCCAGCTCAAATTGAGCTGGCGCTGGATACGTTGAAAGGGTGTGAGGGCATAGATAGGGACCGGCGGCCGGTATTTGCTGACCATCCGGGCCGTACTGCCGCTGTGGGTCATGGTCACAATGGCGCTGGCTTTCACTTCGATAGCGGCCTGGAAAACGCTGTGGCTCACCGAATCGGCGATGGTTTTGGTCCCTTCAAATGCAGCGGGATCGGCGGTATAGTCAATCTGTTCTTCGGTCGCCAGAATAATATCGTTCATCACCCGGACGGCCCGGACGGGATACTCGCCGATGGCGGTCTCACCGGACAGCATGACACAATCCGTGCCATCATAGATGGCATTCGCCACATCGGCAGCCTCCGCCCGGGTGGGCCGGCTGCTGTGCACCATCGACTCCAGCATCTGGGTGGCAGTGATCACCGGCTTCCCGGCCCGGTTACACTTGCCGATGATCTGTTTCTGCAGGTGCGGCACATCCTGGATAGGAATCTCCACGCCCAGATCTCCGCGGGCGACCATACATCCCTGGAATGCAGCGACGATCCCATCGATGGTCTCCACTGCCTGGGACGTTTCGATTTTCGCGATGACCGGACACAAGGAACCAACTTCCTCCATAACCGAATTGACTTCCGCAATATCTCCGGGCTTTCGGACGAAACTCAGCGCAATCCAATCAACCTCGTTCCGGAGAGCAAACCGCAGGTTGGTGTGGTCCTCGTCGGACAGGGCCGGCAGGTCAATCTCCACCCCCGGCAGATTCACGCCTTTATGGGTGGTGACCAGTCCGCCCATATCAACCTGCGCGCGGATATAATCCCGCCGGACTTCTTTCACAGTCAGTTGCACAAATCCGTCGTTAATGTAAATCCTGTCACCCGGTGAGATAATTGCTGGTATATTCTTGCATTCAACAGGCAATCGCGTGGAAGACTTTCCGGAAGCCTCCTCGATTTCTATCTCGCTTCCGCTCTCCAGTTTAACCCCTCCCTCCGGGAGCTCTCCTAACCGGAGTTTCGGCCCGGCGAGATCGTAGAGGATGGTCAGGGGAATCTGCAGCTCCTCCTCCAGAGATCGGACCGCCCGGATGATCTTCTGATGCTGGTCCCGGGTTCCGTGTGCACTGTTTATTCGGATGATATCCAGCCCCTCGGTGATCAGCTGGCGAATGGTACTCTTGTCCCGGCTGGCAGGACCGATGGTCCCGATAATTTTCGTCTTGCCGAATTGTTCTCTCTCCATGGTTTATAACTCCCCCGGCTGATCGGACTCACCCGTGCCAGCAGCGACCGACGGTTGTACGGTATGCTGTGGCGAGACGATGTCTTCCCGGTAAATACGTAAAATTGCCAGTAAAAGCGAGGCGATCACCGGTCCCATAATGATGCCCAAAAACCCGTATATATAGATACCACCCAGAATACTGAAAAACAGCACCAGGGTGTGTAACTTGGTTCGGCCGGAAATCAGAATGGGCCGCAGAAAATTATCGATCTGGCTGACAATAACCGAACCCCAGATCAGCAGGATGACCCCTTTCACGTACTGGTTTTGGATCAGTAAAATCACGGCTGCAGGGACGTACACAATCGGGGCCCCCACTACCGGCAGTATCGAGAGGAATGCCATCAGAGACCCCCAAAAGACCGGCGAGGGCAATCCCAGGATCCAGAATGCGATGCCGCCCAGCAGTCCCTGAAGGGCGGCCACCACCAGATCGCCCAGGACCGTCGCGGTGATCACTTCGGTAAACTGGCTGGTGATTTCCTCACGCCGCTGGGGTGGCAGGGGAATCAAACTCCGCAAAAAACCGACGATCTTTTCCCCATCTTTGAATAAATAAAACAGCGTAAAAATCATCAGTATAAATGAGAACAGAAACCGGGAAAAATTCTGGACAATGTCGGATAACTGGGACACAGCGAAACTGCTCAATCGCTGCATGACGGAACTGACAATCGAAGACAAATCAATAGATCCCAGATCGATCACATCATCGGCCCGCCGGAGCAAATTCTGGAAGAAGGGTTGATCAAAATAAGACAGCATATGTTTATACACGCCGCTGTGAAACCATGCCTGAATGAGCTCGTACGTGCTCACAACCTCCGCAACCAGCAAGATACTCAGAATCGTCAGCGGGACCACCAGAATCACAATCACCAGCAGCGTCATGATAAGGGCACTCAATCCCTGGGAAGAGATCGTACGCTGGAGCCTTCGGTTCAGTGGAAAGAACAATATCCCGAAGATTGCGGCCCAGGAGAGAGGGATGAAAAAAGGCCGCCAGATCAGATAGAATGCATAGGCGACGAGCAGGGCAAAGCCCAGGAGAACAGGAATAATTATGTAATCTCGCTTCATTGATTGCTTCCGGGAGTATCTACACCTGCTCCTGCTCGACGGGCTTTCGTTCCCTGGCCGGACGCACGTGGAACCGCAGTCGGATCCCGCCGGACTCAAAATCTATCCCTTCGATGGCCAGATATTCCAGCATTTGTCTGACTGCAGGCACTTTCCCGCCGTCGATAGTGATATAGGGATATTGAATCTCCAGCATATCCAGCTCACCATCCGAAATATAACCCGACTTCTGCAACCAGTGGAACACGGTCCGCTTGACCAACGAATCCAATACCCAGAACGAGGGTTGTGTGTCAATAATTTTGAAGATTATACTGGCATCCCGGATCTTCTGAAAACGGAGTACCACCCGTAACGCCTTCTCTCCCAGCAGCCGGTAAGATGCGGTCACACGAATCTGATCCGGCTGGCATTCCAGCTCCGCCGGAACGTCGAACCGGCGGAGCAGCTCACCCAATTCATTCTGATCTATGGACACTTCAGACATATCCAAAGATAGAGATCTCAACGGTGAGTTACAAACACAGAGGCACGCAATGCAGTGTGATGGAACGAAAATAAAATGCCTCCCCAAATCCCGGGGAGGCAAAGAGAAAGGGTGAGAGACGGGACTCGAACCCGCGACCACCAGGGCCACAACCTGGCGCTCTACCAACTGAGCTACTCCCACCATTTTTAACCGTAATAAAGTAGCGTGGAAAACAGTGTTTGTCAAATTGATTTAGACCGATCGGCTTGCCAGGATAAGAGGAATGGTGATAAATCTACGCGGGACGTTGGATCACTGTCAGATGCATTGGAGTTGCCGCTCACTGCTCTCTGGAGACCTCCCGATTTGGTTGAAGATATTTTTGCATTCAACCAGAGAATCCGGGAGTGGCTGGGCACAAGCTTCGAAGACACCAGTTCCGGTCAACACAGCCAATCTTTATTTAACCAATTTGTATTTTGAGAGGTCCGGAAGATTCTGCCAGTTCACCGGTTCGGCATCGAACCGGTATCGCAAACGCGCCAACACGGTATTTCCCCAGGCATCGACAAAATAATCGAACCCTTCCTGCCAATCTTTCCCTGTTCCCCAGCCGGTCTCCAGGAAGTGAATCTCCGTTTTCCCAGGCGCAATCTCAGCAAATCGCAGCAATACGACCGTTTTTTGATTCGCTCGTAATTCCGGAAGAACCGGCGGAAAACCCCAGGTGAATGAGAACATTTTATTTTGCTCATACCCAAGCACCACCTCATCTTCCGCACCTTGCTCGCCTCCCGGAGCATCGGGAGAAAATAAGATGTGATACGCTCCGAATTTGGCTAACTCCACTCTGCAACCGGGAGCAAAGAAAGACTTTACCCCCCTGACAGTGGTCCAGGCATCATATACTTCTTCCGGTGATGCCTGGACAGAAAATAGGAATTCGATTTTTTTCGCTTCAAATGACTGACCCATAACTGACTAAGCCTC
>Ga0102944_1000784_pt1 | contig 22896 bp, 16 predicted proteins | sample SalPonD_shore_MG_FD_78172 | JGI IMG/M metagenome (GOLD analysis project Ga0102944, IMG submission 78172) | Salt pond soil microbial communities from South San Francisco under conditions of wetland restoration - Salt Pond MetaG... | ecosystem: Environmental > Aquatic > Marine > Intertidal zone >...
GCCGGACCGGGCATCCGCCTGGACGGCGGCACCGCCTATTCCGGCGCCTGGATCCACCGCTCCTATGACAGCCTGCTGGTCAAGGTCACGGCGCGCGGCGCCGACGAGACCGAGGCCGTCAACCGCATGCGCCGGGCGCTGTCCGAGTTCCGCATCCGCGGCGTGGCCACCAACCTGCCCTTCCTGCTGCACCTGCTGGACCATTCGCGCTTCCGGCAGTGCGACTACAACACCCGCTTCATCGACGAGACGCCGGACCTGTTCACCTTCGGCCGCGCCGGCGGCCAGGTGGAACGGCTGCTTAAATACATCGCCAGCATCAACATCAACGGCAATGCCGAGGTCCACGACCGGCCGCCGCCGCCGGAACTGAAGGAGCCGCTGCTGCCGGATCTGCCCGCCGGCAAACCGCCGAAGGGTCTTAAACAGATGCTGCAGGATAAGGGGCCCGAGCACGTGGCGCGCTGGCTGAAACGGCAGAAGCGTCCCCTGGTCACCGACACCACCTTCCGCGACGCCCACCAGTCATTGCTGGCGACGCGTTTTCGCAGCCGGGACCTTACCGCCATCGCGCCTCATTACGCGCGCCTCCTGCCCAACCTGTTTTCCGTGGAATCCTGGGGCGGCGCCACCTTCGACGTGGCTCTCCGCTTCCTGCGCGAGGATCCCTGGCAGCGCCTCGCCGATCTGGGTGAAGGCATGCCCAACATCATGCAGCAGATGCTGCTGCGTGCCTCCAATGCCGTGGGTTACAAGAACTATCCGGACAATGTGGTGGAGTTCTTCACCGACCAGGCGGCCCGGGCCGGCGTCGACGTGTTCCGCATTTTCGACGCTCTGAACTGGACCGAGAATATGAAGGTGGCTATCGACGCCGCCGGCCGCACCGGCAAACTGGTGGAAGCCGCGATCTGCTACACCGGTGATATCCTGGATCCGTCGCGCGACGTCTATACCCTGGACTATTACCTGAAGCTGGCGCGGGAGCTGGAAACCGCCGGCGCCCACATTCTCGGCATCAAGGATATGGCCGGACTGCTCAAACCGGCGGCGGCGCGCAAACTGATCAAGGCCCTGAAACAGGAAGTCTCCCTCCCCATCCATTTCCATACCCATGACACCAGCGGCCTCTCCGCCGCCTCGGTACTGGCCGCGGTGGACGCCGGCGTGGACGCCTTCGACGCCGCCGTGGACAGCATGAGCGGTCTGACCTCCCAGCCCAACCTGGGCTCCCTGGTGGAAGCACTGGAAAATACCCCGCGCGACACCGCCCTCGATCCAGCTGCCATCCGCATCTTGAGCACCTACTGGGAACAGGTGCGCGCCCAGTACCGCGCCTTCGAACCGCCCATCAGCTCGGGGGCTTCCGAGGTATACGTGCACGAGATGCCCGGCGGCCAGTATTCCAACCTGCGCGAACAGGCCCGGGCCATGGGCCTGGACGCGGCGCGCTGGCCGGAGGTGGCACGGGCCTATGCCGAGGTTAACGACATGTTCGGTGATATCGTCAAGGTCACCCCCACCTCCAAGGTGGTGGGCGACATGGCGCTGGCCATGGTCTCCTCGGGCCTCACCCGCGAAGACGTGCTCGACCCCGACACGCATATCGCCTTTCCCGATTCGGTTATCGCCTTCTTCCGCGGCGAGCTGGGTCAGCCGGTGAACGGTTTTCCGGAAGCCCTGCAGAAAAAAGTGCTGAACGGGGAGAAACCCCTGACTGTGCGCCCCGGCAGCACCATGGACGCGGTGGATCTGGATGCCGCCCGTCGGGAGCTGGCGGAGAAGCTGGAACAGGAGATTACGGACACGCAGCTCGCTTCCTGGCTTATGTACCCGGAGGTCTTTAACAAGTACGCCGACCACGAGAACACCTACGGCGATGTCAGCATCCTGCCTACCCATGTTTTCTACTACGGCATGGCCTCCGGTACCGAGATCACCCTGCCCGTGCCCGACGGCCGCCACGTCATTATCCGTTACCTGGCGGCCTCCGAGCCGGACGAGGACGGCATGCGCCGCGTCTTCTTCGAGGTCAACGGCCAGCCGCAGACGGTCATTGTCCAGGACACCCGCATGGCCCACGAGGTGCACGGCGCCGAGAAGGCGGATGAGGCCAATCCCGGCCACGTGGGTGCACCCATGCCCGGCCTGGTGGTGCACGTGGAAGTGTCCCAGGGACAGAAGGTGCACCGCGGCGATACCCTGGTGGTGCTGGAGGCCATGAAGATGCAGACCGCCATTCCCGCCGAGAAAGACGGCCTGGTGAAACGGGTGGTGGTCAAGCCCGAACACGTGGTCGACGCCGGCGACCTGTTGCTGGAAATGGAGGTGGATGAGTGAGCAACGCGCCGGCCAAGCGGTACATCAGCGCCCAGGAATTGCTCGAGGATTCCTTCAGGCTGGCAGTGAACATTTTTAACAGCGGTTACCGCCCCCGCCTCATCGTCGGTATCTGGCGCGGCGGCTCCCCGGTGGGCATCGCCGTGCAGGAATACTACGAATACCGCGGCGTCTCCACCGATCACATCGCCATCCGCACGGCGTCCTACACCGGTATCAACGAACAGTCGGAAACCATACGCGTACACGGCCTGGACTACATCGTCAAAAACAGCGGGCCGGACGATCCGCTGCTGCTGGTGGATGATGTCTTCGATACCGGCCGCAGCATGGAAGCTGTACTGCAGGATCTGTCCGCGCTCACCGGCGGCGATTGCCGCGAGCGCGTACGCATCGCCTGCCCCTGGTTCAAACCCGCCAATAACCGGACGCACCTGACGCCGGATTACCATTTACATGAAACCGGCACCTGGCTGGTATTCCCCCACGAACTCGCGGGCCTGACGCGGGAGGAGATCGCCGCGGGCAAGCCGGAGCTGGCCCGGATACTGGATGCGGAGAAGGAATAATTAACCGTTAATGGCCGCCTGCGGCCGTCTTTGCTAGGATAACACCCACTGCGCAGTACACCCGCCCTGGTAGCTCAGTTGGATAGAGCATCCGCCTCCTAAGTGGAAGGTCGCAGGTTCGAATCCTGCCCAGGGCGCCATTCCCGGATAATAGCGGTTACGAAAGCTTTATTGCAGATCCTTGTATTGAACAAGGATTGATCCATCAGCCTCGAATTGCTTGTTTTCAATCAGCTTCCTTGCGGCTTTTTCTATTGCTTCGCGATTTTCAGTTACTGATTGCATGGGATCATCCGGGGGCGAATCGAATTTTTCTCCCTGGTCGGAAAGCTTGCTCAGGTCGGAAAGTTTGATTTTGCAGGCAATCCTGCCGCTGCTGACCTGGGCAACAATTGTTGCAACCCTGGTATCCGGATTCCAGCATTGAAGATTCGGAAACAGAATGTCTCCATTATCCTTATTATTCCGTTTATGTGTAAATGTAACCACCGCACATTCCTCTTTGCTAATTGCATTTAACATGCCTGAGCACGCAACTTAAGACGTATCCAACGCATAAGTGCCTGCTGCCGAGAATGGCGACAAATACGCTAAATGAGACATTAGAGCACAATATACTCTAAAAACAGGGAATAATATCCAACTTATAATCCTATTTTCATCTGGAAGGGGAAAGACCAGGTGTCTGGATGCAATGAGCAGGATGTTCAAGTTCCAGCGAGCATGGAATAAAAATCAATGATATCCGTGGGCCGCTGTCAATAACAATTATGAACCACACCAGGAATGTGGGCAGGATCGTGACGCGTTTTATCAGAGAGGACGAGGGAAAACGGCTATATTGTCGAAAGATCGGGTAATCGCTGCGCAAATTTCAGCCTCGGCAATAGTGTATACTGCTTTGGAGAGCCTTCCGGAGCCGGCGATTCCCGGCTGTCATTACAAAATGGCCCGGAAGTCGGCCTGCTACAGGAGGAATCGTATAAACTGGTAAAATACGGAAATTACTTGAATAAGTTATAGAGCAAGCTCCACACACCGGAATAGTTGCGGGCCATCGGTAACTAGTTGGTTGTGGTGAACTGCAGACGCCAACTCCACTCCCACACGGACCGGATTCCGTGAAATGCATGAAGATACTGATTGTAGAAGACGATATTGATGTCGCCCAGAACATCTGTGAATACTTCGAGGATATGGAGCATGAAGTTGAATGGGCACCATCCGGCCTGATAGGACTGGAAAGAGCGACCAGCGATCACCATGATTTGATTATTCTGGATATAGCTCTTCCGCAGATGTCCGGAATAAATCTCTGTCGCCGCATTCGTGACCTGGGATTCTACCAGGTCCCCATCATAATGCTCACCGCCAGGAGTGAGCTTACCGACAAGCTGTCTGCCTTTGATGCAGGCGCCGATGACTACATCGTAAAACCGTTTGCGATGGAAGAACTGGAAAGCAGGGCGCATGCAATCATAAGAAGAATTGACAGGATCCAGACCACATCTGTATTGAAGGTCCATGATCTTGAATATAATACTGCGACACAAACCGTCAGGCGGGCTGGCAAATCAATACCCCTTACGATGACAGAGCGGAAAATTCTTCGCGTCATGATGCAGAATACCCACCGCGTACTTTCACGCTCGGAAATTGAAGGCATGGTCTGGGGCAACGAACGACCGGGATCAGACTCCCTGCGCATTCATATTCATTCATTGCGTGAATCAATAGACAAACCATTCGACAATCCATTGATTATTACTGTCCGCGGCAGTGGCTATCGCATAGCGGCTCCAGATGAAACTTCTTAACAGCCTGCGCTCGAGAATCATTTTCACCTCTTTCGGGATGAGCCTGATTGTCTCCCTGCTTTTCATGATAGGAGGAATGCTGGCGCTTGGCATCGCAGAAAATTCCCTGTTTGACAAACGTTTCGAGTCCGAAGCGGATACATTCATTCGGCTTTACAAAAGTTATCCTTCTCTAATCAGTATGCAGAACGGGGATTACCGGGTATATGTTGCCAGGCATGGCGATCAGGCATCTATTCCGGCGTTTCTACGTGGTTTATCCACGGGCGCGGATGAAGTTACTGTCAACGGACAGGAACGCGACCTGCTCGTTCGAAAAAGCGATGGGAATATATTTTATTTCCTGATCAACAACCGCTCATTTGAAAATTTCGAAAGTGTCTATTTCGCAATTATGCTATTGGCAACCGGTGTGATTCTCTGCATTTCATTCATACTAAGCCGGACCATGGCCAATCGTATCATTGTGCCCATAACCAGGCTGACTGAACTGGTATCCGGTCACGATGAAAGTAATGACAGGACGAACGTCCGGCACAAGACCAAATCCGGCAGTGACGAAATACAGTTACTCGAAAAGTCCTTTCATGAATATCATGATCGAATAAGTTCATTGCTGGAGCGGGAAAGGGAATTCTCCACGGATGTGAGCCATGAACTCCGTACGCCTTTAATGGGCATTCAGGGAGCAGCCGAGCGAATTTACAGGCATTCCAAAGCCGGGGAAAGAGACCACGAACTGGCAAGCAGGATTCTCAGGGGCTGCCAACAGATGTCCGCCCTGGTTGAAGGGATGCTGTATCTGGCAAAGGAACCCTCCAATTTTTCAGGTCATGAGATGTCTATAAACGTCAATGAACTGATCGATGACTATGTGACAATTATCGGCGATCTCGCGGACCGAAAAGGCATAACCATACATAAAGACTACGAGAACCTGCTCGTTATAAACGCCATTCCCGTGGTACTCAGCATTGTGATTAATAATATAATTCTTAATGCTGTTAAGCATACAAACCAGGGGCAAATCAATATTTTCATACGTGATTCCATGGTGGTGGTACAGGATTTCGGTCCAGGCATGGACGATGAAACTCAAAGCAGGTTGTTTATGCGTTACGAACGCGGACAATCGGGAAACGAGGGCAGTGGTATCGGGCTGTTTCTGGTAGGGCGATTCTGCGAGCAATTCGGCTGGCAACTGGATGTGAAATCAACTCTATCTACAGGGACGGTTATCGGCATCCTGTTCCCCGGACGAAGCTGAATGCCCGCACCTGCAAATCAGAAATCACCGCATCCGCCTTTCATGGCGAACAAATATCAGTTATGCAAGCCAAATTCCATGCCGCTCAACGAACCGGTTCTGACCAGGCTTTCCGCCGCGGCCAATGCCTCGGGATGAAAGTTCTGTGACTCGCGCTTCATGATTTCGATGGAATCTTCGAATGTATTGGCTTTTCGGTAGGGACGGAAACCGGCAATGGCTTCCAGGCTATCGCCTACGCTGACGATGGCGACCTCGATGGGGATGTCGCAGCCCTTCAATCCCTGCGGATAGCCGGAACCATCCTGGTGTTCATGGTGCATCAATACGATATCTTTTACGGTATCGACGAATTTCACTTCAGCAAGGATGTTACTCCCGATAACCGGATGCTGTTCGATGGTTTCCCATTCATAATGCTCCAGCTTTCCGGGCTTGATCAGGATCTCTATGGGTATCGCGATTTTTCCTATATCGTGGACACTCGCCCCGAGGAAGATAGCATCGGTGGCTTCCTCGTTTAGCGACAGGAGTCTCGCAATCTGCACACTGATTTCTGCAGCCCGGCGCATGTGTCCATGCGTATAGGGATCGCGTCTCTCGATGGTATTGGCAAGTGCAAGCGCCGTATTCTTCAGGGAAGCGATGTGTTTTTCCTTCAACTCGAAGAATTCGGTTTGATCGATGAATTCAGCCAGCCTGTACCTGGTCCCGTCCGTTTCGAAGATATGCGGCGACGCATGCACGTACTTGATCTGAGAGTGCTTGTTGACCAGCCGCAGTACATAGGGCCTGGACTCATTGCTCTTGATCCTGCTTTCTACCAGATTGCGATCATCGATATAGGTAATGTCCAGCGCACTTTTGCCGTACAGCTCTTTTCGGTCATATCCGATCAGCTTCAGGAAGTTCTCGTTGGCGGCAACAATCTTTGCATCAAGGGTAACCACGAATGCCCTGTGCTCGAACGGGAGACTGTTCGCCAGACCCTCCGCGCCATCCTGTTTGAAGATTGTTTCCAGAAATTCCTTGAACTCACTGGCATATTCACTGCTCTCGTCAAACATAGTAACGTCGTCCCCTCCTTCAAGGCACGGCGCCCCAACTATCCTTACGGGACTGGAAAATTATTCTTTTCGACAGAGTAATAGATGTCGGGAAATTAATGAAGAAGTTGTCCGTCTCGACGGGCAAAATTAACTATTTATGACAAAAACATCCCCATTTTGGGGTATATGACGCTGCTGCCCGTGATTGCTGCAACATGGCTGAAAAGTCACCAGTTCCCTGCAACCAGTAAGGCCTGGAACGCCGTTGGATGGAAACCTCCGGGGATACGATCGCTGCCTGATGGACTTTCGCCTGCCCTAGAAAGAGCGGCGGCCGACCCAACGGGCCGGCCGCTTCAGCTGCGCAGTAGTTATGCCTCAGCCAGAAGCTGCATTGGCGGGGCGCAGCCTGTCGCCCCTGGCCGCAACGAGACGCGCTTTGGGCGGCGGGCGCCACGCTTCGGCCCGTGCACCCGTTCCGCAAGCCTCAGGGCAGAGAACGCGCGTAGTCTGCGACGGCCTGCATTTGCGCATCGGTCAGGCTGGACGCGACCGAATTCATGACCGGGCTCGCACGCACGCCGTTCTTGAACGCATGCAGCTGTTTGATGAGGTATGCCACGTGTTGTCCGGCAAGCCGGGGAAATTGTCCCGAGCCCGTTGCCTTGGCACCATGGCAACTCTTGCAGGCGGGGACACTCTGAGAGGCAATCCCGTTATTGAAAATATCCTTGCCCTTCGAGACCTCTGCGGCGGGTTCCTTCTTTGCTTTGACAGGTTCCAGCGACTGAAAATAGTCGCCCAACGCCTTCATCATCCTTTCGTTCAACAGCGAAGCCATGCCATACATATAGGCAACGGCGTCAGGATCACTCCGGGTCTGGTTCTTGAAAGCCTTGAGCTGCGTTACCACATACGCGGACTGCTGACCGGCCAGTCGCGGGAACAACGGCGAGATGCTCTTGCCGCCCTCTCCATGGCAGAGGAAACATTTCCCGTGTGCCAGTTTTACGGCCTCGGCTCTGGCAGCCGACGTGTCTGCGCGGGACTGGGCCTGCGCAATGGGTATACTCAATGCGAACACAAGTCCGCAGGCGGCAAGAAACGGTCTGTTCATGGCTTGTCCTCCTTTAGTGGCCTCCAGTACGGGACACGGCCACTCCGTTTCGGGAAAAAATACAACTATCAGTGAGCAAAACACCCCAGAATGATCGAGGTCGGGGACATCCGGTCTGCCAGGATCGACCGCCAACTTATTAGGCGTCTAAGGTGTTCGGCAAATTTGCAACGATCTGACGGTGTGCATCCAGCGCGCTACAGTCAGGTTCGAGCCCAATAGTTCCACAAGTTGCTTATTGTCACTTCAGCACAACATGTATTAATGTTAACATACATAAATTAATAACTTGAACAGTTAATAAAACTTCTGTTGCAATATTACCAAAATGTTTCATCTTGTTTGATACAGATCAAAACCGGCCAGTTGTGTAGATGACATGCTGCCTCGGTAGTAAGAGGATGAGGCTGAATGATCAATGTGAGTTTCTAGTGTTGCCGGATTTCGGAAAGTTTCAGGAGTCACGCTGTCTGTTGTGGTTGCTGATCTGCAGACGAATACGTAGTCCTCTTCTTACTACCCGAGAGCCGTTCCCGGACGGATATTCCCCGTCCGAACGCGGGCCACCGAAGTTCCCGGCAACTTCACCGTGAATTTTAGGCTTTTTCATACATTTTTTAGGGGATCGCTACCATGCGCACTAAAGCTTTAAACCTGACAAGTATTCCGCTGATCGCCCTTGTTGCACTGTGCATTGTGCAGTCACCCACTGCCAGCGCGGTGCCCAGTTATGCCCGGCAGACCGGGCTGGCCTGTGCGGCATGCCATACGGTCTATCCGGCCCTTACCCGGTTTGGACGCATGTTCAAGCTGAACGGCTATACAATGACCAACCTCAAACAGGTCGAGGAAATACCCACGCAGACCATGCCGGCCCTGTCCCTCAACCAGTCGTTTCCACTTTCGGTGATGCTGCAGGCCGACTCGACGTCTACGAATCAGCCACAGGCGGGGGTCGAGAATCCTCACGTCGGCTTCCCGGATCAGCTGAGCCTGTTCCTGGCCGGGGCAATCACGCCGCACATCGGCACCTTCATGCAGGTGACCTATACCCAGGCAGACGCCAGCTTCGGACTGGACCTGACGGACATCCGCTATGCCAACCAGGCAACGGTGAACAACAAGGACCTGATCTGGGGCTTCACGCTCAACAACGCGCCGAGTGTCGAGGATCTGTGGAACTCCACGCCGACCTGGGGCTTCCCCTTCTTCAGCTCTGAAACGGCCGCGGGGCCGGCGGCGGGGCCGTTCATCGCCAGTGACGCCATACAGACGAATTCCGTGGGTGTCGGTCCGTACATGATGTACGACGAACACCTCTATGGCTCGTTTTCGTTTTATCGAACCGCTCCCCAGGGGAACGACCCTGGCGACATGAGTGCCGGGACACTGCAAGGCGCCGATCCATACTGGAGACTGGCGTGGAACCAGGACGGTGCCAATTACAGCTGGGAGATCGGCACCTACGGCTTCGATGCGGACTACCGGCCTGACGTCGGGTCACTCAGCAACAAATATACCGACGTCGCTGCGGACGGTCAGTTCCAGTATTTCATGGGATCGAACATCTTCGAGTTGCGCGGCAGCTACATCCATGAGAACCAGACCCTGGATGCAGACGTCGCCAATGGTGCCGCCTCTGTCAGGAAGAACGACCTCGACTTCATAAATATTAACGGCGACTGGTACTACAAGCGCTGGGTCGGTCTGTCCTTCGGTTATTTCAGGACCAGCGGCGGCAATGACTGCTTGATCTACGGCAGCTGCAGTCCTGATTCGAACGGCGAGGTTTTCGAGGTGGATTATCTGCCCTGGGAAAACATCAAGCTGATGGCCCAGTACACGGCGTACAACAAGTTCGATGGTATTTCAGGCAATGTGTCGGACTTCAATACGCTCATACTGCACCTCAACCTTGCGTTCTGAGCTGGTTGAATAACCGCGCAGACATACGCGCAACAGGGGCCGGTGCCTTGCACCGGCCCCTGTCTGATATCAGCCCGACTCCCCGGTCCAACTTCAACAGGGAGAGCGAAGAATTGAACACCAGGCGCTTATCCCGTGCAGCCGCGTTCGTACTTCTCATCGTCAGCCTTTGCGCGGCGCCACTGGTGCACGCCGCAGGTGATGAGACCACTCAGTTGCGGAACGAGATTAATGCGCTGAAGCAGAAGCTTAACCGCCTGGATGCGCGGTTGCGCGCGGTCGAAAGTCAAAAATCGGCACAGCACAAGCACACTGCGCCCGCCAAGCCGTCAAACACCCGACAGCCTGCGACATCGGCCGCTGCACAGTCCGAAGCACCTGAAGCGGGGACGACAGCCGAGACGGCTGAAGAACTCAACAAACCGGATCCGGCCGCGGCGCTGGACAAGGCGTGGAAATCGCTGAGCAAGGGCATGTCGCAGGACGAAGTGCACAAGCTGCTCGGCGAGCCAACCCACAGGCTGCAGCTTCCGCCAAATGTGATCTGGTACTATACCTACCGGGGCAAAGGCAGCGGCTCGGTCACGATGTCGTCAGACGGCCGGGTCGTCGACTGGCAGCACCCGCCCCATATCGGCGGCTGGTTCTGACGGATTGACGCAACTTTACCGCGACTCTCTCCTGCTGACCGAAAACTGTTCAGGCGCAATTATTGAAACAGTTATCGTAAAATAACCTCTTTGCCGGTATACGGCACCGGCAACGGCTTAAAACCCTGGCCCATCCCCCATACCGGGTGACGCACCACGTCACTTTCTGACGAGCCGGGGATCCTCCCCCGACGGAGGCCGGCAAAACGAATGTGACGGCGATCTCATTTCGCGATCCGGCCTGATCGGCACCGGTTGTGAAAGCAGTCACGGCATTGCAATTTACTTCAACCTGCCCGTAAATCGATTCCTTCCGTATTTCAGAATGTTACATTTTTACCGGAAAAATACGTCTTTTTAACACCGGATTTCTGGCTCAATTCGTGAATGCTTTTCAGATGAGAAAAAACCTGGAGAGCAAAATGAAAATCATAACCCCGAAAAGCATGGTGGCTTTTTTGACCTGTGTCACATTTGCTTTCGCCTTACCCTTAGCCTGGGCCCATGGCAGCGATCATCGTGGAAATCACGACGGCTATTTCCATGGAGACAGTAGCTGGCATTTCTATGCGGATTCGGGCAATGACCACCGTTCTCACGGTTTCGATCATCGTTATACCGGTTTTGACAGAGGAAACCACTGGGGCCATGACAACGATCACGGCAAGCACAAGGGCTTTGATCGGGACCGGAATCCCTGGCACAGCTATTATCACGATCACCACGACTCGAGCGGCAGTGCATCCGACGATGATGCCGATGATTCAACCGGTGATACCGGCAGCACCACGGGCGGCACGACCGGCAGCACGACCGGCAGCACCACGGGCGGTACGACCGGCGGCACCACGGGCGGCACGACCGGCGGCACCACGGGCGGCACGACCGGCGGCACCACGGGCGGCACGACCGGCGGCACCACGGGCAGTACGACCGGCGGCACTACGGGAACGGATGTCAATATCACCATTCATGACCAGGTCATCAATCCGGGCACCACATTTACGGTCACCTACAATTCGCAGTTGACCATACAGGACGTGCTGACGGACCTGCTGGGCAGTGCCACGACCGGCGCCTACCTGCAGCTGTGCACCGAGACGGTTGATCCCATGACCGGTATCGTCATGTCCACCGACTGTACGGCGGGCGAGACGGCGACGCCGCTGGACAGCAGCCTGACGCTGGAGGCGGCGGGGATCGTCAGCGATCCCGACATTTATCTGCTGCAGTGATGCAGTCTCTCGATTGACCGGCAGCACAGGGGATCGGCCCGGTCGTCGATCCCCGCCAGCGGGTCCGGGTTCCTCCGCCGGGCCTGCAGGCCTGCGACACCCGCCTTCCAGGCGGGTGTTTTTTTTGCCGCATCCGGCTGATCGCCGGCGGTTAACGCCGCCGCAGGCTGCTTTAATGACGCAACCATTGACGCTAGAATGCCGCTTTTACCCGCATCGATATAAAAACGACAAGGTCAAGCCCATGAAACTAGCCAGATTCCACTATGAAGACCGCCAGGGTATCGGGATCGTGGACGGCGACAGTATCATCGACTGCAGCAGCGCCGATGCCACGCTTCAGACCATCCCGGATATCCTGCAGGCGGGTGCGAGGGGCCGGGCGCGCCTGCAGTCGCTTGCCGACGGCAATGCCCCCCGTTACCCCCTGGATCAAGTCACGCTGCTGGCGCCCGTCCCTAAACCCGGCAAATTCCTCGCCGTCGGTCTTAACTATCTGGATCACATCGAGGAAACCGGTGCGAAACAGCCCGAGCGCCCGACGATATTCAACAAGCAGACCACCTGCGTCAATCATCCCGGCGCGCCCGTGCATATACCGCGTGTGTCCCACAAGGTGGACTACGAGGGAGAACTGGGCATGGTTATCGGCCGCCGCTGCCGGCACGTCAGCCGCGACCAGGCGCCCGAGGTGATCGGCGGCTACGTCGTCGTCAACGACGTATCCGTGCGCGACTGGCAGGTCCACAGCCCCACCTGGACCATGGGCAAGTCATTCGACACCCACGGCCCCAACGGCCCGTGGCTGGTCACCGCCGATGAGATCGGCGATCCGCATCGCCTGGACCTGAAGACCCTGGTCAACGGCGAGGTGCGCCAGGACACCAACACCCGCCACCTGCTGTTCGACTGCTACACACTGGTAGAATACCTGTCCACGGCCTTTACCCTGGAACCCGGCGACATTATCACCACCGGAACCAGCAGCGGCGTTGCTTTCAAGATGGATCCGCCCCCCTGGCTCAAGGCCGGCGATACGGTCCGGATAGAAATCGAGGATATCGGCGTGTTGGAAAATCCCTTCCTGGACGAACCCGAGGACACCACGTTTATTGAATAACAGTGATCGTCAGTCGTGAATAGTGAGTAATAAAAGGAGCTTTTCGGCTGCTACCGCAGTCTCAGGGCCGGCCTGAAACAGGAAAACCCCGCGGCAAGCATATTGCCGCGGGGTTTTGTTTTACATGGTGTCGACGCCGCCGGCTCCCTGATTTGAGGTATACTGATACTGCGGTGGCATACTATCGGGCGCCGCTGTACATTCAGTATCGTCATTCGTCCTTCGGGTGTAATGCATGGATACCGATATTCGCAGACTTTCGCCGGAAGAAAAGCAACGGCTGGCAGTCGTTCGGTACGAGGAGTACCGGCGCATCACACGCTGGCTGATCGTCGGTTTTGCCCTGCTGATCATGCTGTTCTGGCTCTGGGACTGGGCCGTGGACCCGGTTCATGCCCCGGACACCTTCTGGCTGCGGCTGATGGCTTCCGGTGCCGCCCTGGTCGCACTCCTGTCCACGGAGAAGCGTGTGGGGCCGGAAGTCTCCTGCATCCTGCTGTATGCCGTGATCCTGGTCATCCAGGTGATCTACACAATGATCCTGACCCTGCTGAGCAACGGCTTTCTGGAAGGCATCGGCAGCTATCTCTACTTTTTACTGGCCTCGCTGCTGCTCGGTCAGCCTTTCCCCTTCCTGTACAACGCCGTCGGCTGCGTGCTCATCACCCTGGCGCCGCACCTGTGGGGGGCAAGTATGGATTCGGGGTTCCCGCAGCTCCTGTACATGGCCACGATATGGCCGGCGGGCGCGGCCGCCATCCTGTTCCACTGGGGCGCCAACCGGCTCATCATCGACCGGCTCTATTACCGCAGAAAAATGGAGACTCTGTGCATGGAGGATCCGCTCACGGGACTGCTCAACCGTCGGGCCCTGCTGCGCGACTATCTAAGGGTGCACAACCTGGTCATGCGCGAGCGACGCGAGCTCAGCATCATCATGCTGGATATTGACCAATTCAAGAAGATCAACGACCGCTATGGCCATGACGCCGGCGATCATGTGCTCTCGGGACTGGCCGAAATCATGAAGCATACCTTCCGGGCCAGCGACAGCCTGGCCCGCTACGGCGGCGAGGAATTCGTCTGTCTGCTACCCGATACCGGCCTGAGCACGGCCGTTGACGCCGGTGAAAGGCTGCGGCAGGCCGTGGAACAAACCCCCATCTCCATCCAGGTCCGGCGGAAGGAAACAGATATCAGCTTCACCATCAGTCTCGGCATCACCCGTGCCGTGCCCACCGAAACCTTCGATGATCTGGTACGCCGCGCTGACGAGGCCCTGTATCGGGCCAAGCAAGGCGGCCGCAACCGCCTGGAACACATCCCGTGACGGCGGACAATATTACACTCAAGAGAACGCGGACCCTGGCCCTGGTCGCGGCTGCACTCATCGCCCTGCCCCTGGTCTCCAGTGCGGCCACGAGCGTCGTGCTTGAGGACGTCCACGGTCATCGGCAGGCCATGAGCGACTATATCGGCCACGGCAAATGGGTGATCGTAAATGTATGGAGCCCCAGTTGTACGTTCTGCGTACAGGAACTGCCCCATGTGGAACAGCTCAACGCCCGCCACCGGAACGATAATGTCATCGTGCTGGGAGTGACTCTGGACTATCCGAGTTTCGGCTACGGTCGCATGGAGGTCATTCGCAACTTCCTGTCCCACCATCCCCTGGATTACCCCGTTTTCCTGGCGGATCTGGATTCGGCCTCGAAGCTGATCGGTCACCGCCTGGTGGGCATCCCCCTGACCGCGATCTTTCACCCCGACGGCCGGGTACTGGCACGCTGGCCGGGCAACATCAACGTTGACGAGATCGAGGACTTCATGCGGCACTACAAGGATTACACCGACAGCTGGATCCTGAATCAGTAACCCGCGGGGATACGCGGGCCAGACGGGCTAGTCGAAGTTCGCCGCCTGTACGCCGTCGGCGCTGTCCAGGCCGACCATGGCGTCCCGGTTTTTGATGCCCTGGAACGACGCGCCGGCCACCTTGGCCTTGCTGAAATTCGCCCCTTTCAGATCGGAACCGCTGAAATTCGCCTTGCGCAGGTCACAGGTGCGCAGATCGGTGCCCTCCATATCCGCGTTGATGAATTTCGCGAAGCGGGCATTGCAGAATTTCAGGTTGGTGTTCTTCAGGTTGGTTCCCACCAGGCTGGCGTACTCCAGGTTGGTCTGGATCAGCGCCATGGACTGGTTGCTCATATTGGCGCCGGCCATGGCACCGGACAGGTCGGCGCCGTCCAGTTTCGCCCCTTGCATGTTGGCCACCAGCTTGCTGCCGGTCAGGTTGGCGCCGGTCAGGTTGGCGCCCATCAGCACGGTGCCGTAAAGGCTGGCATTCGAGAGGTTGGCCTTGCTGAGATTGGACTGGCTGAGCACGGCGAGATCCAGGGTGCTGCCGCTGAAATCGGCGCCCGACAGGTTGGATCCCTTGAAATCGGCGCCGCGCAGATTGGCGCCCTTGAAGTCCACCCCGTGCAGATCAGCGTTGCGCAGTTTGACTTCCGTGAGCTTGACGTGCTGTCCGCGCTTTGCCGCTGACAGTTTCTGCAGCAGTTCGGCGCGGGTGATGTCGGTCTCGGCAAAGGCCGGGACAATGGTGCAGGAAAACAGGACGGCAAGGAAGAACAGTACCGCGGCGTGCGGTGGCGGGAATAATGTCAGATACGGCCGGGTGCTTTGGCGTTGCATGTCAGTGTCACTCCGTTGGTCGGGTGTGTCCGGTTGCAAATCACGGCCTGCTTCTTATGACGACAGGCCGGGCCGGGCGAAGTTCAGTTACGGCAACAGGGCCCGATCCGAAATCCGTCGGGATCAGGTCATTTTCAGCGGCATTTCCCGCAAGCGCCTGCCGCTGGCCGCAAACACCGCGTTGGCGACGGCCGGCGTCACCGGCGGGACGCCCGGTTCCCCGACCCCGGCCGGCGGCGCGTCGCTGTCGATGAGGTGTACGCGCGTGTCCGGCGTCCGGTCGATGCGGGCAACGTGATAGTCGTCGAAGTTGCCCTGCTGGGCCCGGCCGTTTTTAAACGTGACCTCGCTGGTCATACCGCAGCTGATGGCGTAAATCACGGCCCCTTCCATCTGCGCGCGGACCCGGTCCGGGTTGACGATCCGGCCGCAGTCGACGGCAATGTCCACCCGCGGCACCGTGATGCTGCCGTCATCGGCAACCGCCGCCTCGGCCACCACGCCCACGTAGCTGAGAAAGCTGCGATGCACGGCGATGCCCAGGGCGTGGCCGTCGGGAACAGTCCGCCCCCAGCCGCCCTTGTCGGCCACCGTATCCAGCACGTTGCACAGACGGCCGGTATCCAGGGGGTATTTTTCGATATCGGCGCCGTAGTTCCAGTTTTTGGCGCCGTCGGCGCTGAGATCCACATGCCGCGCCGGCCCGATCAGGCGGCGCAGGAATTCCACCCGGTCGGCACCGGCCGCGTGCGCCAGTTCATCGGCAAAGGAACACACGGCAAAGGCGTGGTAGACATTGGCTACCGATCGCAGCCAGCCGATGCGCACGTGCGCCGCGGCCGGGCCGTTCTCCATCTGCAGGTTGGGAATGTCATAGGGCAGGCTGACGAAACCCATGCCCAGTTCGAAGGTACCGGCGTGGGTGGCGTCGGCATCGAAGGTGGAGGTGATGGGCGGCTGCGCGGTGCGGTGCAGCCAGGCCTTAACACGGCCGCCGTCGTCGAGGGCGCCCTTGAGGTACTGGCTGCTCACCGTGTGGTAATAGCCGTGCCGGGTGTCGTCCTCGCGCGTCCAGGTGACTTTCACCGGTTTCCCGGTCTCGCGGGAGAGATACGCCGCCTCGGCGGCAAAGTCCGACATGGACTTGCGGCCGAAGGCCCCGCCCAGGAGCGTGACGTGCACGGTGACCTTGTCCTTGTCTATCCCCAGGACGCCGGCCGCGACTTCCTGCGTGGACTGGGGATGCTGGGTCGGCGCCCAGATTTCGCAGCGACCGTTGCGGAAACGGGCCGTGGCCGCCGGCGGCTCCATGGGCGCCTGCGACAGGTGCGGGACATAATACTGCGCCTCGATAACCGTGTCGGCGCCGGCAAAAGCCTGGTCCACGTCACCGTGACGGCGCACCACCTTGCCCGGTTGATGGACGGTCGCGTCCAGTTGCCTGCGGAACTCGTCGGACGTATAACCCTTGTTATCGCTGTCCAGGTTCCACTGTATATCCAGCTGCTTGCGCCCCTGCTGCGCCGCCCAGGTATTGGAGGCCACCACGGCTACCCCGCCCAGAGGCTTGAACGCGGCCGGGCGCTGCAGTGCGGGCAGACGGATGACATCGATAACCCCGCTGACCTGCCGGGCCTTGCCGTCGTCGACGCTTGCAACCGTGCTGAACAGCACCGGCGGCCGTTCGATGGAGGCATGGACCAGATCCGGCAGGCTGACGTCTATGCCGTACTCCGCCCTGCCGGTGGTGATGTCGTCGAGATCGACAATGGGCAGGCCCTTGCCGATATAACGGAAATCGGCCGGTTTCTTGTAGTCCAGCTTGTCTTCGGCGGGCACATCCAGGCCGGCGGCCGTCTCGACCACGTCACCGAAACGCAGGCTGCGGCCGGTGGGAACGTGCAGGATGCGGTGTTCGCGTACCTTGCATTCCGACATTTTCACGCCCCATTGCCGGGCCGCCGCCTCCTCCAGCATGTAGCGGGCGGTGGCGCCGGCCTGGCGCATGGGCTGGTAGAAGTTGCGGACGCTGCGCGAACCGTCGGTGTTCTGCGATCCGTATTTTTTATCGCCGTCCGCCTGCCTGACTGTCACCCGCCCCCAGTCCGCGTTCATTTCATCGGCCAGGATCTGGGGCAAACCGGTCTTGATGCCCTGCCCCATTTCCGATCGGTGGGCGATGATGGTAACGGAATCGTCCGCGGCTATGGAAACATACACGCTCGGCGAGACCGTGTGCGCCTGTTCCGAAGCGCCGCGCGCCTCGGCCGCCAGTACCATGCGCGGCGCGAAGGTCACGCCCAGCACCAGGCCGCCGGAGGCGCGCAGGAACCGCCGGCGGCTGATATTCGTCACCGCGCTCATGCCTGTGCCTCCTCCCCGGCCGCCGCCTGAATGGCCGCGATAATGCGCTGATAGGTCCCGCAGCGGCAGATATTGCCGGACATATGATCGAGGATTTCCCCGCGTGCCGGTTTCGGGTTGTCCTGCAGCAGGGTTGCGGCCTGCATGATCTGGCCGGCCTGGCAGTAGCCGCATTGCGGGACATTGTGAGCGCGCCAGGCCCGCTGCAGGGGATGATTGCCGTCCGCATCCAGCCCCTCGATAGTCTTGATAGATTTGCCCCGGGCGGCCTTGACGGGAATGACGCAGGAGCGCACCGCCTGGCCGTCCAGGTGCACGGTACAGGCACCGCAACGGGCGATGCCGCAGCCGAACTTGGTGCCGGTGAGTCCGGCGATGTCCCGGATAAACCAGAGCAGCGGCATATCGTCCGCCACGTCGCCCCGGACCGTATTGCCGTTAATGGTGAGTGCAACCATGATGCTTTCCTCCTTGGGCAGGTGCTGTATGTCGCTCCCGGACCGCATGTGTACTGCGGCGAGCGGATTGCAGGAAGCCGGCTGTAACGCCCGCCGGCCCGGACTGTGCGGAGAATGGGTGCATCGAGTTCAACACAGCACCCGGGCAGGGATCAAATCGGATATCCAGGCAAAACGCGGCCACGGAAGAACCTGCAGCAGGCTTACAGCTTGCGAAATGCCGCCAGTGCCTCCCGCCGGGCCCGGTCATGATCGACCACGGGATCCGGATAGCCGTGCCGCCTTGCGGTTTCGGTCCGCCACGGCCTGTGTATCTGGCGGCCGTCCAGCGCCGCCAGTTCCGGCACCCAGCGCCGCACGTAAGTGCCGTCCGGATCGAACTTCTCGCCCTGGGTGACCGGGTTGAAGATGCGGAAGAAGGGCGCGGCATCGGCGCCGCAGCCGGCCACCCACTGCCAGCCCAGGGTATTGTTGGCCAGGTCCGCGTCCACCAGGGTGTCCCAGAACCAGCGCGCCCCCTCGCGCCAGTGGATCAGCAGATCCTTGACCAGGAAGGAGGCCGCGACCATGCGCACCCGGTTGTGCATCCAGCCGGTCTGCCAGAGCTGGCGCATGCCGGCGTCGACCAGGGGATAGCCGGTGCGGCCGTGGGTCCAGGCCCGCAGGCGGCGCCGGTTTTTCTTCCACGGGAAGCGCCGGTACTTCTCGTACAGGGGCTGCTTCGGTGTGTCCGGAAAGTGATACAGCAGGTAGTGGGCGAATTCACGCCAGTACAGCTGGCGCAGAAAGGCCTCACCGGCCGTGGACACGGTCAGCAGGCCGCGGGCCCGGTCGGCAGCGACAATGCGGCTGACCACCTGGGCCGGGCTGATCTCGCCGAAATGCAGGTGCGGCGACAACCGCGACACCCCGTCCACGGCCGGCGCATCCCTTTGTCCCGGGTAATCCCGCATGCCATTACGCGCGAAGGCCTGCAACGCCCGGCGCGCACTGTCACAGCCGGGTGCCCAGGCAGCGTCGATGCCGGCAAACCAGTTGTGCTCAGGCAACAGACCGAAACTCTCCAGGGCGGCGGATCGGGGCCATGACCGCGGCGCCGGGAGTTTCCGGGAGCCGGACAGGGTGGCGGCGGGCGACTGCCGCTTCAGGCATTCGCGCCAGTACGGCGTGAATACCTTGAACGGTGTGCCCTGGCGGGTCAGCAGTGATTCCGGCTCGTTCAGCAGGTGACCGGCAAAGGTTTGCACGGATACGCCGGCGCGGCGCAGCCGGGCGTGAACGCGGCGATCCCGTTTCAGCAGGACCGGTTCATAGAGACGGTTCCAGTGCACCCGCGCGGCGCGGCACCGGCCGGCCAGCTCCTCCAGCACGGCCGCCGGATCCCCGCTGCGCAGGATCAGGCGCGACCCCCGCGCACGGAGCAGTGTATCCAGGACCGCGAGGGAGCGGTGCAGCCAGACGCGGCCGGCACTGCCCGGCGACCACGGTGCCTCGGTCTCCGGCCCATGGATGTAGACCGGGATCACGGGAAGCCGGCTGCGAGCGGCATGATGCAGGGCCGGGTTGTCATCGATGCGCAGGTCCCGCCGGAACCAGACAATGATGGATTCAGGCATGGTGAGGGGCTTGCCTCATTGGCTGCAGGCGCTGCGCCGATCTGGAATCGCGGCGCGGGCGCCGTTACATAGTTTCTTCCTCAAAACAGTGTATCATTTATAAATTTCTTGGTTTAATACTTGATTTGTAAAATGCTTTGCTTGCGTTAACAGACAACCGCCGTGCATGTATCATAATGTCCGGTAAGAAATAATTACTAATAACGACGAGGCAGGGGGAGTTTTCGATGCACAAGTCAGGCTATCTGCAACGCTGGTTGAGAATTGCCGTATTGTTTGCCTCCCTACCGGCCGCTGCCGGTGCCGCTGCGGCCCAGCTGGAGGAGATCGTGGTCACGGCCCAGAAACGGGCCGAGGATATTCAGGAAGTCCCCATCTCCATCTCCACGTTTTCCGGCGACTTCATGCAGAATTCCGGCATCAATACCCTGCAGGAACTGGGGCATTACACCCCCAACCTGACCCTCAGCCATTCCAGCCAGGTGGCCAACCAGCGCATTATCATGCGCGGCGTGGGCTCGGTGGGCAACAACGCCATCGATCCTTCCGTGGCCGTGTTCATCGACGGCGTCTATTACCCGCGGCCCTCATCCGTGGTGGGCGGTCTGACCGACGTGGACATGGTGGAGGTACTGCGCGGCCCCCAGGGAACCCTGTTCGGCCGCAACGCCTCCATGGGCGCCCTCAATATCCGCACCCGGCAGCCGACGCAGGATTTCGAGGGGCAGGTCCGGGGCAGCGTCGGTAATTACGGTGCCTTTAACGTCTCCGGCGCCGCCGGCGGCGGCCTCAGCGACGATGTCGCCGGCCGCCTGTCCTTCCATTACAGCGATCGCAACGGCTACGGCAGAAACAGCTTCACCCGCGGCGGCAGCCGCGCCGAGGTGGGCGCCTGGAAGGAAGGCAGCGTGCGCGGCAAGCTGAAGTTCTCGCCCAGCGACGACCTCGACATCACCGTGGGCGCCGACTATTCCCGCATCGACAACCAGGGACCGGTGGTCGCGGTCAAGGCGGATACCGTTCTGACCCCGCAGTACCAGACCACCCTCGGGCTGGTGCTGGATCCCAATGCCGTCCCCGGCGCGGTGCCGCCGGGCGCCCTGGGTCTGGGCCCGCTGCCGAACATGTCTCACACCTACAGCTTCCATCTCAACCAGGATCACCAGGACCAGGCCAAAGACGAGCAGTGGGGCGTGGACGCGCATATCGACTGGCGGGTGAACGGCTACACCGTGCGCTCCATCAGCGCCTACCGCAAGTGGCAGAACCATACGTTCGAATCCGCCCTGCGCCTGCCGGCGAATTTGCTGAACCGGGTCACCGACTACGAAACCCGGACCTTCTCCCAGGAACTGCAGCTGCTGTCCCCCACCGGCGGCCGTTTCCAGTACGTGGCCGGGCTGTACTACTACCACGAGAATTACCACATCAACCAGGACTTCGACCTGGGACCGGATTTCTGCCTGGCCGCTTCCAATGCCGCCTACCTGCTGCAGTACCAGGCCGTGCTGCAGGCGACCATGGGTAACGCCGCTGCGGCAAACGCCGCCGGTTTAACAGCATCAGGCCAGGCCTACGGCGCCTGCAATCCCCCGATCAGCCAGCTGCAGGGGGCCGTGCAGGCCAGGTTCCATCAGACAGTCAACAGCTATGCCGCCTACGGCCAGCTCACCTTCAATATCACCAATCGGCTGCGTCTCACCGGCGGCCTGCGCTGGACTCGCGACGAGAAGAACGGCAGCTTCGCCCAGGCGGTCAACAACGTCGCCCTGAGTCCGGCACTGCTGGACCTGCGCGTCGCCGAGCCGAAACACGACCTGACTTTCAACGACGACCGCCTGACCTGGACGGCCAACCTCAGTTTCGATGTCACCGACGACATCATGACGTTCCTCACCTACTCCACGGGTTACAAGTCGGGCGGTTTCAATTCCGAGGGCTTCAATTCCATCGGCCTAGCCAACAACACATCACGGGTGTTCGGTTCGGAAACGGTGGATGATTACGAGGCGGGGGTGAAAAGCCGCTTCTTCAACAACCGCGTGCAGGCCAACATGACCCTGTATCGCACCGAGATCAGCAACTTCCAGGATCGCCAGTTCGACGGCGTCAATTTCTTCGTGCAGAACGCCGGCAAACTGACCCAGCAGGGGGTGGAACTGGATCTCACCGCCCGGCCGGTAAATCAGTTCTACGCCATGGCCGGGGTCAGTTATCTGGATTCGAGTTTCGACAGCTATCCCAATGCCACCAACCTGCCGGCGGTGGTGGCCGCGACCCAGGCGACCAACCGCGCGCGCACCGCCATGATGCTGCCACCGGTGCCGGTGCCGCCGCGGGATTTGACCGGCAAGCGCAACCATTTCTCGCCCAGGTGGCAGTTATCACTGCTGGGGGAATGGACCGACTCTCTGCCCGGCACTGATCTGAAATGGTTCCTGCGCGGCGAGTACCAGTACATCGGCGACCAGAACGTCGGCGCCGAAACCAACCAGAACCCGCAGTCCATCCAGAAGGGCTACAGCCTGGTCAACTCGCGTCTGGGGCTGCGCGGGCCGGGTGACAAGTGGGAACTGGCCGCCTACGTGCGCAACGCCACCGACAAGGGCTACTGCCAGACCATCTACAACCAGCCCATCGGCACCACCCTGGGCCTGGTGGATCCCGC
>Ga0102944_1000785_pt1 | contig 22893 bp, 21 predicted proteins | sample SalPonD_shore_MG_FD_78172 | JGI IMG/M metagenome (GOLD analysis project Ga0102944, IMG submission 78172) | Salt pond soil microbial communities from South San Francisco under conditions of wetland restoration - Salt Pond MetaG... | ecosystem: Environmental > Aquatic > Marine > Intertidal zone >...
CATCAAGGCCGACCCGATCCAGGAGGCCCAGTGCATCGACTGCATGCTCTGCGTCGACGTCTGTCCGGTCGACGCCATCGACGTCGACCCCGGACGCGCCGGCCGCATCTGAACGCCGGCGACCGAGCACCCCGTCGAGAGCGACTGGTAACACCAACCGACACGCTACAACAATGGATACACTCGTCCTTACGAAGGGCGTACCCGACTTCCGCGAGGGAGCCGTCTCGTTCGACGAAGACGGCCACTTAGAGCGGGGGAAGACGCCCACGGTGATGAACCCGAACGACAAGCACGCGCTCCGGGCCGCGCTTCAGACGAAAGTGCGACACGGCGGCGACGTCTCGCTGATGAGCATGGGGCCCCCTGGCTACCAGGAGGTGTTACAGGAGGGCATGGAGACGGTGTACGCGGACGACCTCTACCTGCTTTCGGACCGCGCGATGGCCGCCGCCGACACGTGGGCGACCGCCATCACCCTGGCCACGGCCATCGAGAAGCGCGGCGTTCCCGACGTCGTCTTCGCCGGCTTCAAGACCGCCGACGGGGAGACCGGCCACACCGGCCCCCAGGCCGCCTGGGCGCTGGGGCTGCCCACCATCACCCACGTCATCGCGCTCGACGTCGACGAGGACGCCGGCGTCCTGCGGGCCAAGCGGCTCGTCAAGGGCGACGTGGAGGAGATCGAAACGGTCGAGTCGCCGATGCCGGCCTTCGTCGTGACCGACCCCGAGTTCGCCCCGTCGTACCGTCGCGCCGAACACCGGCTCCGGCTCAAGGACCTCGAGGCGGAGACGCGGGCGCGGGCGGCGGACTACGAGGACTACCTCACCGTCTGGGACCACACGGACCTGAACCTCGACCCCGAGTACATCGGGCTCGACGGCTCGCCGACCATCGTCTCCTCCGTGGACCCCATCCCGAAGGCTCCCGCCGAGCGGGAGGCCATGGTCGTCCAGGCCGGCGACGCGGAGGGGCTGCAGACCGTCTTCGAGGCCATCCAGCCCTTCGCGGGGGGTGCCTGAGATGGCGCTCGACCCGAGCGACCACACCGTGGACGAGCTCGAGGCCGCCCTGGCCGACGTCGACGACATCGAGACGCTCCGGGCGGCCCTCGAGGCGGAGCAGGCGGGCAAGGCCCGCAAGACCGCCATCGCGGCCATCGAGTCGCGGCTGTCGGCCGTCGGCGATGAGGGGGCGGCGGAGTCGTCGCCGAGCGACGAGGCGGCGGCAGCGGCCGACGAGGGAACCGCTGCCGACGAGGGTGAGCGGCCCCCCGCACGGCGGGCAGGCACCGAGCCGAGCGAGGAGGCCGCCGAGGAGGGCGACGCGCTGTCCCACCCGACGGCCGACAAGCGCCACGTCCGGGCGCTCGTCGACGGCACCTACCGGGACATGTGGGTCTACTGCGAGACCCAGCAGGGCGAGCTCATCGACGTCTCGAAGGAGATGCTCGGCAAGGCGCGCGAGCTGATGGACACGTTCGAGACCGAGACCGGCCGGACGGAGCGGGTCGTCGCGGTCGTCATCGGCGGCCAGGGCACCGCCGACCTCGCGGAGCAGGCCATCGCCTACGGGGCCGACGTCGCCCTCTACGTCGAGGACGACCGGCTCGAGCGGGTGCTCGTCACGCCCTACACCGAGCTGTTCTGCGACATGGCCCGGGGGGCCGACCACCCGGCGGGTCGTGAGGACTCGCCCGTCTACGACTGGCAGGACTACGACGCCCCGCGGTACACCATCTTCCCGGCGACGAACAACGGCCGGGACCTCTCGGCGACCGTCCAGGCCGAGCTCGACTCCGGGCTCGCCAGCGACTGCTCCGACCTCTACATCGAGCCGGAGCTCATCTCCAACCCGGTCAAGACGGGCACGCCGGGCGAGAAGGTGGAGTTCGACAACATCCTCCACATGAAGCGGCCGGACTTCTCCGGCTTCGAGTACTCGACCATCCTCTGCATCGACAAGCCCGACCGCGACTTCCACCCGCAGGGTGCGTCCGTCATCCCGGGCTCGTTCCCGCTGCCCGAGCCCGACCCCGACCGCGAGGGCCTCGTCATCGAGCACGACGTCGAGCTCGACGACGACTGGTTCGCCGTCGAGGTCACGGAGACCGACCTGCTCGAGGGCGGGGTCGACCTGACCGGCCACGACGTCGTCGTCGCGCTGGGGCGGGGCATCGGCCGTGACCCGACCCGGGGCATCGAGCTGGGCCTCGAGCTGGTCGACGCGTTCGACGACGCCGCGCTGGGCCTCTCGCGGGGGGTCATCACCGCGTCGTACGACTTCGCCGGCCACGTCGCCCAGTACGTCACCGAGGAGCGCCAGATCGGCGAGTCGGGCCAGGTCGTCAAGCCGCCGCTGTACGTCGCCGCTGGCATCTCCGGGGCGGTCCAGCACAAGGCCGGCATGGACGGCGCCGAGACCATCGTCGCCATCAACACCGACCCCGACGCCGACATCCGGGACTTCTCCGACTACTTCGTGGAGGGCGACCTCTTCGACCTCCTGCCGCGGCTCACCGAGGGGCTCAAGAGCGGGGAGCTGGACCTCGAGGCCATCGCTGATGGGGGGGAGCGAACCCCCGGTTCGCGACCCTCGTCAGACCGGAGGTCTGACGGCGGTGAGCGGGCCGGAGGCCCGCGAATCTCGTCGGACGATGCGGTAGAGTCCGACGGGAGGTCGCCATGAGCGAGGACTACGAGCACTACGAGGCCGTCGTCGTCGGGGCGGGCCCCGGCGGGGCCGCCGCGGCCGCGGCGCTGGCCGACCAGGGCGTCGAGACGCTCGTGCTCGAGCGGGGCGTCGAGGCCGGCTCGAAGAACGTCACCGGCGGCATCCTCTACGCCGAGGAGTCCGCCCCCTACACCCTCGACGACCTCTTCCCCGACGTCCGGGAGGCGGCGACCGAGCGGCCCATCACCGAGAACTTCATCCACAACATCGCCGGTCGGAAGGTCAAGTCCTACGACCTCACCCCGCTCCACGAGACCGACACGGCGTGGGCTGATTCGGTGCTCCGGCGCACGATGGACGCCTGGCTCGCCGAGCAGGTCCACGAACGGACCCGCGAGACCGGCGGTGGCCTCCTGACCGGGGTGCACGTCAACGGCCTGCTCCGCGAGGAGGGCCGCATCGTGGGCGTGACGACGGACGAGCTCGAGCCCATCCGGGCCGACTTCGTCGTCGCCGCCGACGGCGTCAACTCCGAGCTGGCTCGCGACGCGGGCCTCATGGACTGGGAGGACCCGGACGACTACTTCCAGGGCGTCAAGGCCGTCGTCGACATGCCCGAGGGCGCCATCGAGGAGCGCTTCGACATCGAAGCCGACGAGGGCCAGGCCCACCTGTTCTCCGGCGACCTCTACCAGGGCGTCCGTGGCGGGGGCTTCCTCTACACCAACCGGGACACGCTCTCCATCGGGAACGTGTTCCACCTCGACAGCATCGTGGCCCAGCGGGCCGAGGTCCAGGAGCTGCTCGACGCCCTGTTGACCCACCCCCTGCTCGCGCAGTGGCTCGGCGACGACTACACGGAGCTCGAGTACGCGGCGAAGCTCGTCCCGGACTCGAAGAAGATGGCCCTCGCCGCGCCCCACCAGGGCCGGCTCGTCATCGTGGGCGACGCCGCGGGGCAGATGCAGGCCCAGGGCCCCATCATCAAGGGCATGAACCACGCCGTGACGGCCGGGGCGCTCGCCGCCGAGGCGTTCGTCGAGGCGAAGTCGCGCGGCCGGCCGAGCCAGGCGGGTCAGCTCTACGCCCGGAAGCTCGACGAGGAGGGCGTCATGGAGAAGCTCCGGCCCCGGGCCTACCGGACCTCCCGGGCGGTGACCGAGCAGCAGTTCGTGTCGAACCTGGTCGACGCCGTCGTCGACTCGCCGCTCGGGAGCTGGGGCATCCGGGCCCTGGCCGGTCAGCTCGAGCGGCTCTACAACTCGCCGCGGCTGATGACGCTGCTGCCCGACACCCGGACCGGCTACGTGACGCTGCCGACGCGCATCGGCGAGGCGCTCGGCGAGCCCATCGTCGACCGGAGCCACGTCGAGCCGCCGAGCCTCGCCGACCGCATCGGCAACCTGACCTACGACGTCGGCGACCCCCACATCCGGCTGCTCGACAACTCCTGGCGGGCCAGCGGGGCCGCGGTGGCCGCCTGCCCCGTCTCGGCGATGAACTACGGCGGCGGCTGCTACCGCCGCGAGTCCGTCTCGGGCGACGGCCAGAGCGAGTTCCGCGTGAGCCTCGACACCCAGCCCTGCGTCGAGTGCGGCACGTGCGCCGTCGTCGCCGACACGCACTGGACCCACCCCGCGGGCGGCAAGGGCGTCGAGTACCAGTTCGGCTGATGGCCGACCCGGCGACCTCGGCCCGCATCGAGGCCCTGGCCGAGCGCGCCGAGCGCGACCGGGCCGCCTTCGTCCCGCCGACCGACCCACCGGACGCCGAGCGCGCGGCCCGCTACCTCCAGGAGGGCGTGGCCCCGGCCATCGCCGTCTACGTCGAGGGGCGCACGGGCGAGTGGGTCCGGTTCGACCCGGACGCGTTCGCCCGGCTCGAGCGGGCGATGAACGCCTGGCTCGAGTGCTACGCCGGCTGCTACGGCGTCGACCTCGACGCGTCGTTCACCCTCCGAACGGCCGCCGAGGCGCTCCTCGACACCCACGACGTCCACGACGTCGCCCGGGTCCTGACGAAGGTGCCCGACGCCGCGACGGCGGCCCGCGCCCGGTAGCCCGTCGCGCCGGCCGCGAACGTTTTCCGTCGGCGGCCGGAAGCTCGTCACGATGGCGACCTGTGCGGAGCCCGGCTGCGACCGACCGGCGGCGGTCCGCGTCTACGTGCCCTGGGCCGAGGACCGCGACCTCTGCACGGCGCACGCGAGGCCGCTGGCCACGCAGGACGGCGTCGTCGCCGAGCCGCTCGACGACGCCGCGACGAACTGGGAGTGAGGCCCGGCCGGGTCGGCGCGAGGGCCGACGACGAGCCGACCGCGCCGACCGGGCTGACCCGGAGACAGCGTCATGGCCGCCGCGGCCCAAGACCCGGCGTCATGTTCCGGGCCATCCTGCCGGACGGCGACCTGACGGCCGAGCGGTACGAGGAGCGCGACCACGGCGTCGACCTGTTCACCGACGACGACGAGCTGCTGGCCTTCGTCCCCTACGCCAACCTGGTGGCACTCGTGAACGAGTCGGTCGAACGCGAGACCGAACGGTCGATCATGTAACCGAGACGACCCCGGTTCGTCGCCCGGTCGACCCCACACCGCAGCGCGATTGCCGCCGGAGCAATGCGAAAAGTTATCACCACGGATTGCCATCCGACCACACCTCCACCCCTCATGTCACTTGGCCGAACCCTCGTCGTGGTGCTGCTCGTCGTGCTGCTCGCGGCGGACCTGGCCGCCGCGAACGGGGCCGTCGCGGCGGACCGGACCGTGCTCGACGCCGGCTTCGTGACGCACACGCTGGCGAAGGAGGGGGCCTACGCCCAGGTCGAGCCCCTCGTGGTGGACTCGCTCCCCCTCGACCAGCTCAACGGCAGCCAGACCGCGGCCCTGCCCATCGACCCGCAGACGGTGGCGGCCTCGGCCCTCGACGCCGCCTACGTCAGATCGCAGGTGGATCCGAACGTGCGCCGAACCTTCGCCTACCTCCACGGCCGGACGGACACGCTCGACCTCGCCGTCAACCTCTCGCCCGCGAAGGTCGCCATCGGCGACGCCGTCGCGGCCCAGGTGGCGAACGCGTCGGTCGCCGAGCTCCTCGGCGGCTTCGGCGCGAATGCGTCCGACCTCACCGTCTCGGCCGACGGCGTCTCGCTCGACCTCCGGACCGTCGCCGCGATGGCGAACGACAAAGCCACCTTCACGTCGCAGCGCCAGGCCTTCCGGAGCCGGGTCCGCGAGCGGGTCGTGACGGCGCTCGTCGACCAGGCGTTCCAGCAGGCCTCGGACGACCAGCTGCTGGCCCTGGTCATCGACAACTACGACCCGAACAACTACACGGACGCCCAGAAGGCGCAGCTGGTCCAGGACCACCGAACGGACATCCGGGCCGCCCTCCGCAACCGGATAGAGACCCAGGAGGGCGACCAGATCACCAGCCGCGTCGACTCGCAGCTCGCGTCGATGCGGACCGACATCCGCGCCAACGTCTCGACCGCCCTGGACCAGTCCCTGAACGGCGTCGACCCCGCCGTCGCCGACCCCGCGAAGCGGCTGGCGCTCGTCGGGGTCGACGGCTACGTCGCCGACATCGGTTACGACCAGTACCACGCCGAGTTCACGGCCGCCAAGGACGCCCTCGCGACCGGCGTCGGGACGGTCGTCCAGTCGCGCCTCGACAGCCAGGTCCCGAACCGCCTCGACCTGACCGACCAGCTCGGGCCGTCCGCGAGGGACCAGCTCCGGACCGGCCGGCAGGTCGTCGGGCTCGTCGACCTGCTGTCGATGGTCCTGCCGGTCGTCGGCCTCGCGCTCGTCGGGCTGCTCTACGTGGTCACGCGGTCCATCGAGACCACGGCCCTCGGCGGCGGGCTCGGGCTGGTCGTCGGCGGACTGCCCGGCGTCGTCGGGGCCACGAGCCTCGGCGGGCTGCTGCGCTCCGCGATGGGCGGGTCGGTCCCGGCGGCCGTCGAGCGGCTCGTCACGTCGCTGGCCGGCCAGGTCGCCCACGCCGTGCTCGTCCAGTCCGGCCTGGTCGTCGCCCTCGGCGTCGTCCTCGTCGCGGCCGGGCTGGCGCTGCGCCTCGAGCTCGTGGAGCTCAGCGGGTCGGCCGCGGAGTGAGGGCCGTCGCGGGGGCCGACCGTCGAACACCAGCCTCAACCGACTGGCCTCCCTAGCGGGCGCGATGACCGACGAGCTCGCCGAGCGGGTGGCCGCGACCCTCGCCGTCGACCGCGACGCCTTCCGGGACCGCGTCGAGGCGGAGGCGAGCGACCTGAAGGCCGCCCTGCGCGACGGGACGTTCGACAACCCCCAGGCCAACGTCGGGTTCGAGTACGAGTTCTACGGCGTCTCGACGGCGTCGGCTGGCGGGGCCGGCGCGGACGGGTCGGCCGGCGACGGGGACCCGCCCGCGCCGCTGGTCCGGCTCCCGCGGGTGCTCGTCGACCTCGTCGGGTTCGACCAGGAGCTGGGGCTCCACAACGCCGAGATGAACACCAGCCCCCAGCCGCTCTCCGGCTACGGGCTGACCGCCCAGCTGGCCGAGATCCAGGCCCGGCTCGCCGCCGCCCAGGCTCGGGCCGGGGCAGCCGACATCCGGCTCGTCTCCGACGGGCTGTGGACCGTCCCGCCCACGGGCGAGACGGCGCGGGGCTACCTGACCGAGAGCGTCGAGGTCGAGGGCGTCCGCATCGCCGCCAACATGGCCGCCTCAGTCCGCTACCACGCGATGGCGAACTCGTCGCTGGCCGTCGGGAAGCGCATCGACGCCCCGCACGTCACCCTGGCGGCGGACACCGTCCTCCCCGAGAGCCTCGTCACCTCCATCCAGCCGCACTACCAGGTGCCGCACGCGGCTGACCTCCCCGTCATCTTCGGCTACGCGCTGCGGCTCGCCGGCCCGCTGCTCGCGCTCGGTGCCAACTCGCCGTTCTTCCCGCCCGACCTCTACGACGCCGGCGTCGACCCCGACGACGTCCTCGCCGACGCCCACGCCGAGCACCGCATCGGCGTCTTCGAGCGGACGATGAACCCGACCGGTGAGCCCGGCGCCAAGGTCGGCTTCCCCCCGGACGTGGACACGGTCGAGGCGGCCGTCGACCTCGTCGCCGACGACGCGACCATCGTGCCCCAGTGGCTCGACGAGCGCGGCCGGTTCGACGACCGGTTCCGACACTTCGGCCACCAGCACGGCTCGTTCTGGCGCTGGGTCCGCCCGGTGTTCGACGGGGCGTCGCCGGCCTCGGCCAACGCGCGCGTCGAGTTCCGACCGCTTCCCGCCCAGCCGACGGTCCGCGACGGGGTCGCCTTCCTCGCCGCCCTCGCGGGGTTCCTCGAGGAGGCGTACGCGGCCGACCACCCGGTCCGCGACCTGCCATGGGCGACGGCCGAGGCCAACTTCTACGCCGCGGCGGCGGACGGGCTGGACGCCGACCTCCGGTGGATCACCGCCGAGGGGGACCGGACGGCCGACGTCGACGTCGCCCTCCGGGACCTCCTCGACGCCGCCGGCCGCGGGCTCGTCCGGCGCGGCGTCGACGAGGGCGACCTGGCGACGTGGCTCGGGCCGCTCCGGGCGCGCGTCGAGGCCGGCCGGACGCCCGCGGCGTGGAAGCGACGGGAGGTCGGGGACCGGCTCGACGACGGCGCCACCCTCGAGGCGGCCATCGACGGCATGCAGCGGGCCTACGTCGCCCGGCAGGCCGAGACCCTCCTCGAGGGGACGTTCGCGGACTGGCCGTAGGGCGCCGACCGCGGCGGGTGGGAACGATTATTACGTCCAGCCCGCGACGGTTGGCCAACAGGGTGTCCCCCGTGACGAACGCATCGCATCGATTCAGCGAGGCCTCGCTGGGCGAACCGACGGCGACCCTCGACGACAGCCGCTTCAGCCAGGGCGAGACGGCGCCGCCGCGCTACCGGGTCCTGGCGCCGGACGGCTCGTACGACCCCGACGACGTCCCGGACTTCGACGACGAGACGCTCCGGGAGCTGTACCGCTGGATGCGCCTCCAGCAGGTGTTCGACGAGCGGATGGTCAACCTCCAGCGCCGGGGCGAGATGGGCACGGTCGCCACCGGGCGCGGCCAGGAGGCCAGCATCGTCGGCTGCTCGTTCGGGATGGAGCGCCGGGACTGGCTGCTCCCCTACGGGCGGGAGCTGGCGGCGCTCGTCCGCCACGGCGTCTCCATGCGCGACGTCCTCCTCTACTGGCTCGGCGTCCCGGAGGCCAACCGGCTCCCCGACTCGAATAGCCTCCCCTACGCCATCGCCATCGGCACCCACGTGCCGGTCGGCGTCGGCTACGCCTGGGGGCTGCGGCTCGACGGCGAGGACCGCATCGTGACGCTGTTCATGGGCGACGGCCAGTTCAGCACCGGCGAGGCCCAGACCGCGATGAACTTCGCCGGCGTCGTCGACGCGCCGGCGGTGTTCTTCTGCCTGAACAACCAGTACGCCATCTCGGCGCCGTCGGAGAAGCAGACGGCCGCCCACAGCGTGGCCCAGAAGGCGCTGGCCTGGGGGCTCGAGGGCCTCCGCGTCGACGGCAACGACGTGCTCGCCGTCGCCGACGCGATGCGCCAGGCCCGCGAGCTGGCGCTCGACGGCACGCCGGTCGTCCTCGAGGCGGTGACGTACCGGCTCGACGCCCACACGACCAACGACGACCCGAGCCGCTACCGGGACGAGGCCGAGGTGGACTGGTGGCGTGAGCGGGACCCCATCCCGCGATACCGGGCGTTCCTGGCGGCCGAGGAGTTGTGGGACGATGCCGACGAGGCGGCCCTCGACGAGGACCTGAACGCCCAGTTCGACGCGGCCCGGGCCGAGGTGGCAGCCTTCGAGACCGGCGGCGTCGAGGGGCTGTTCGAGCACGTCTACGCGGAGCCGACGCCGGCCCTCGAGGCCCAGCTCGAGGACCTCCGCGACTTCCTGGCCGCGCATCCGATGGGCGACGGCTACATCGAGGAGCGACCGAAGGGATGACGGACCGACAGCTCACCCTCGTCCAGGCGGTCAACGACGCGCTCCACGTGGCGATGGCGGCCGACGACCGGGTCATGGTCTACGGCGAGGACGTGGCGGAGCAGGGCGGCGTCTTCCGGGCGACCGAAGGGCTCCAGGACGCCTTCGGCTCCGAGCGCGTCCTGGACACGCCGCTCAGCGAGATCGCCATCGTCGGGACCGCCGTCGGCCTGGCGATGCAGGGCCACCGGCCGGTGGTCGAGATCCAGTTCTCGGGCTTCCTGCCGCCGGCGTTCAACCAGCTGGTCCAGAACGTGGGCCGGGTCCGGTGGCGGAACCAGGGCACCGAGGCCGCCCCGATGGTGGTCCGCACGCCCTACGGCGGCGGCGTCCGGGCGCTCGAGCACCACTCCGAGAGCTTCGAGGCGGCCTACGCCCACGTCCCCGGGCTGAAGGTCGTGGTCCCGTCGACGCCGGCCGACGCGAAGGGGCTGCTCCTCGCGGCCATCCGGGACGACGACCCGGTCCTCTTCCTGGAGCCCAAGCGCATCTACCGGTCGTTCCGGGAGCCCGTCCCCGAGGGCGACCACGAGGTCCCCATCGGCGAGGCGACGGTCCGGCGCGAGGGGACGGACGTGACGGTCATCGCGTGGGGCTCGATGCTCCACTACGCCCTCGAGGCGGCCGAGTCCGTCGCCGCGTCGGGGGTCGAGGCCGAGGTCGTCGACCTCCGCAGCATCTCGCCGCTGGACCGCGAGACCGTCGCCGCGTCGGTCAAGAAGACGGGCCGGGCGGTCGTCGTTCACGAGGCGCCGCGGAGCGGCGGCTTCGCGGGCGAGGTCATCGCCTCCATCAACGAATCGGCCTTCTGGCACCTGGAGGCGCCCATCGAGCGGGTGACGGGGTTCGACACGCCGATGCCCATGCTCGCGATGGAGGACTACTACCTGCCGAATCCGCCGCGCATCGCGGACGCCATCGAGCGGGCCGTCTCGCGCTGAACCGGAGCGTCGAACCCTAGCCCGCGAGCCCGCGACCGGTGAGGACCGCGGCGACCCCACGGTCAGCCCGCCATCCCGAACGATAATGATTTATGAGGACCCCCTCCCCTCACCGGTTGAGGTGCGAACACATGTCACACATCAACCGGCGGACCTTCCTGCGGGGCGCCGGCGTAACGGGTGCGGTCGGGCTGACGGGGATCGCCGGATGCCTCGGCTCCATCACCGGCGGCGGTAAGACGCCGACCATCGGCGTCGCCTGGGTCGTCCCCATCGAGAACTTCGCCTCGATGATGGAGGTGCCGGAGCTCCAGGACGTGCTCCCGAACCTGGGCGACAAGTACGAGTTCAAGAGCATCCACGTCTCGTCGACCCCTGCCGGGGTCTCGTCGATGGCCTCCGGCGACGCCGACCTCGCGCTGATGACGACGGTGAGCTTCGCCCACGCCATCGCCAACCAGGCGGTGCCGCAGGGCATCACGGCCATCGCCACCGACTTCTGGGACGCGCACCCGGACTACTACGGCTTCGGGGTCTTCGCCAAGCCCGACTCGCCCATCAACGGCCCGAAGGACCTGGCGGGCAAGAAGCTCGGGGTCAACGCCACGGGCACCGGCATCCACGCGGTCTACGTGAAGGAGCTGGACAAGGTCGGCATCGACCCCAAGACCGGCGTCCAGTTCGTCGAGCTCGAGTTCCCGGCGTTCACGCAGGCCATCAAGGACGGCCGCCTCGACGTGGGCATCTACCCCGCGCTCCTCGCGGGCCAGGCCCGGGCCGCCAACTTCAAGCGGGTGTTCCGGAGCCAGGACGTCTTCGACAGGGGCTACCCGTTCGCCTACAACGTGGCCGCGAACAAGTCGCTGAACAAGAAGTCGAAGGCCATGAGCGCGTGGGCCGAGGACTTCGCGTTCCTCGTCGACTACTGTCGCAACCACCGGGACAAGGCCCTGCCGCCGGCCGCGAAGCACTTCAAGTTCCCCGTGGCCGCCATCGAGGGCTACTTCCTGACCAACAAGGACTACTACCGGGGGGAGGTCAAGATGGACGTCACGGCGCTCAACGGCATCATGAAGCAGATGGTCACGCTCGGGTTCGTCGACACGCAGCGCGACTACGGCAAGTACGTCTCCAACAAGTACCTGCCGTCGTAGGAGGTTCGACGCGAACGGCGGCCGCCGTCGAACCACCGGACGGACCGTGGTCCGACGCGACGGACGGGGCCGCCCGAGACCAAACGTTCATAACCGGACGTCGGTAACGAGGGGCAGTGCATGGACGGCCACGTCGTCGTATCCGAGCTGCAGAAGGTCTACGCGTCCGGCGGGACGGTGACGACGGCCATCGACGACCTCTCGTTCGAGGCCCGTGGCGGGGAGTTCGTGAGCGTCGTCGGCCCCAGCGGGTGCGGGAAGAGCACGCTGCTCTACCTCGTCGCCGGCTTCCTGGAGGCGAGCGGCGGCTCCATCACCGTCGACGGTAACCCCGTCCACGGCCCGGGGACCGACCGGGGGGTCGTCTTCCAGGACTACGCCCTCTTCCCGTGGCGGACGGTCCGCGGGAACGTGCTCTACGGGCTGGAGGAGAACGGGATCGACGAAGAGGAGCGCGAGGCGACGGCCCAGCGGTTCATCGAGATGATGGACCTCGACGGGTTCGAGGACCGCTACCCGAAGGAGCTCTCCGGCGGGATGAAGCAGCGGGTGGCGCTGGCGCGGACGCTGGCCTACGACCCGAAGATCCTGCTGATGGACGAGCCGTTCGGCGCGCTCGACCAACCCCTGCGCGAGGCGCTCCAGGACCACCTGCTGCGCATCTGGGACGACCTCGAGAAGACCGTCCTCTTCATCACCCACGACGTCGAGGAGGCCGTCTACCTCTCCGAGCGGGTGCTCATCATGACCCGGCACCCGGGCACCAAGAAGGCCGTGCTCGACATCGACATCGACCGCTCGGGACCCCGGGAGGACATCGTGACCTCCGAGGCGTACGTCGACATGAAGAACACCGTCTGGCGCTCGCTCCACGAGGAGACGACCCAGGAGGCCTGACGTGGCGGGGGCCACCGCCGAGCTGTCGACCGCCCTGCCCGAACCGGTCCGGGCCGCCGGCCGCTTCGTCGTCCGCTGGTTCCCCCTCGTCATCCTGGCGTTCCTCTGGGACGTCGTGAGCGGCGTCGTCGGCGCGGCCGTCCTGCCGCCGCCCACGGTGGTCCTGACCACGCTCTGGGGGATGCTCTCGAGCGGGGCCGTCCTCCCGGACCTCGGCGTCTCGCTCTACCGCGTGGTCTGGGGCCTCGCCCTGAGCATCGCCGTGGGCGTCCTGCTCGGCATCGGCATGGCCCGCTCGGAGACGGTCGAGGACTTCTTCGAGGTCTTCCTCGGGATGCTCTACCCGGTGCCGAAGACGGCGCTGGTGCCGCTGGCCATCCTCTGGCTGGGCCGGGGCACGAGCATGGCCATCCTCATCATCTTCCTCGCCTGCCTCCTCCCCATCGTCCTCAACAGCTACAACGCCGCCCAGGTGGTGGACCAGAACCTCATCTGGTCGGCCAGGATGATGGGGACGTCCGACCGGGCCATCCTCTGGAAGATCGTCATCCCGTCGACCATCCCGGACATCGTGACGGGCATCCGCCAGGCCATCCCCATCGCGTTCATCGCCCTGACCGGGGCGGAGCTCATCGGCGCCAGCAACGGGATGGGGGCCATCATCCTCTCGGCCGGCCAGCTCGGCACGTACCCCCGGATGTTCGCCGCCATCGTCCTCATCTCGGCCACCGCGTTCCTCGCGCTCCGCGGGTTCGACCGGCTCGAACGGCGGGTGTTCGTATGGGTGTGAGTCCCCCACCCGACGGTCTGAGGCCCCCGCCCGACGACGGCATGAGGCCCCCGCCCGACGTCGACTGGCGCCCGACCGACGAGGTGACGCCGTGGGCGTGAGCGCCGGCGCCGAACGGCGCGACCTCGGGCAGCGACTGAAGGGGGCGGTGGGCTCGTACTACTCGCTCATCGTCGTGCTCGTCCTCTGGGAGATCGTGGGCCGGCTGGGGCTCGTCTACTACAACTTCCTGCCCCCCATCTCGGACATCCTCCTGAAGTTCTGGCAGCTCACGGTGACGGGCGTGATGATCGACCAGACGGTCCTCACGGTCGAGCGGGCGCTCGCCGGGCTGGTCATCGCCGTCCTGCTGGGCATCCCGGTCGGCATCCTGACCGCCCGCAACGACCTCTTCGAGTGGTTCTGGGACCCCGTCATCGCCATCGGCTACCCGGTCCCGGTCATCTCGCTCATCCCGGTCTTCATGCTGTGGTTCGGCATCGGCGACGTCTCGAAGGTCATCCTGGTCGCGGTCGGCGCGTTCTGGCCGGTGGCGCTCAACGCCCGGGACGCGACCCGCGGCGTCGACGAGAACCTCATCTGGTCGGCGCGGATGATGGGCACGTCCGACCGCCGGCTGCTCTGGCGGGTCGTCATGCCGGCGGCCGCGCCGGGCATCCTGACCGGCATCCAGATCGCCCTGCCCATCTCGCTCATCGTCGAGTTCATCTTCGAGATGGTGGCCGGCGGCGGCGGGCTCGGCCACCTCCAGATCCTCGGCGCCCGGAACTTCGTCTCGACCCAGGTGTTCGCGGCCATCATCGCCATCATGATCGTCGGCCTCGGCCTCGACCGCCTGCTGCGCTACGCCCGCGAGTGGCTGCTCGCGTGGGAGTGACCGATGTACGACGACCCCCTCGACCCCGTGGAGACCGAGCCCTGGGACGCCGTCGAGCGTCGCCACGAGTCGCTGCTGGTCGACCAGCTGGCGTACCTCGCCGAGCGCTCGGCCTACTACCAGCGCCGGTTCGAGGAGTGGGACGTCGACCCGGCCAGCATCACGACCCTCGAGGCCTTCCGAGCGCTCCCGTTCACCGTCAAGGACGACCAGCGGCGCAACCAGGCCGACCCGCCCCCCGGCCAGCCGCTCGGCACCCACCAGGCCGTCCCCACGTCGGCGCTCAGCCGGACCATCTCGTCGTCCGGGACGACCGGCAAGCCCACCTACTTCGGGCTGACCGCCGCCGACCGCGAGGCCTGGAACACGGTGCTGATGCGGTGCTTCCACACGGCCGGCGTCCGGCCCGAGGACACGGTCATCTTCGGCGCGGGCCAGACGATGATCACCGGCGGCACGCCCTACTTCGAGGGGCTGACGAAGCTCGGGGCGAACGTCGTCCCCGCCGGGGGCGACACGACCGAGCGGCTGCTGGCAGCCACGGTCGACCTCCAGGGGGACGTGATGTTCACCACGACGTCGCACCTGCGCTACCTGGTCGAGCGGACGCCCGAGCTGCTCGGCCACGGCGTCGACGCGCTGCCGCCCACGAAGCTCGTGGGCGGGGCCGGGCCCGGCATCGCGAACCCGGAGATACGCGCCGAGCTCTACGACGCCTGGGACGCCACGCTCGTCCGGGAGATCATGGGCCTCGGTGACGTGCTCGGGTGCCTCTGGGCCGAGTGCGAGGCCGAGGACGGGATGCACTTCCACGGCCAGGGGTTCTGCCACGTCGAACTCGTCGACCCCGAGTCCGGCGCGGTCATCCCCTTCGAGGCCGGCGCCGAGGGCGAGCTCGTCTACACCCCGCTCGGGCGGGAGGCGACGCCGCTGCTCCGGTACCGCTCGGGGGACTACGTCCGCATCACGGGCACCGACTGCGCGTGCGGTCGGACCTCGCCGAAGATGCAGTGCGTCGGCCGGACGGACGACATGCTCGTCTACAAGGGCATGAACGTCTTCCCATCGGCCATCCGCGACGTGGTCTCGGGCGTCGAGGGCACCCTGCCGTACGTCCGCGTCGTCGTCCCGGCGCCGGGGAAGGTGCTGTTCGAGTCGGCCATCCCGGTCAGGGTCGTCCTCGACCCGGATTCGGACCGCGAGCCCGACGACGTCGTCGCCGAGGTCGAGGCGGCCGTGCGGGCCACGCTCAACGTCCGCGTGGCGGCCACGCCGGTCGCGCTCGAGGACGTCGAGGTCTCGGCGTACAAGTCCACGCTGGTCGTCGTCGAGGAGTAGCACCCTCGCCCCCGCCACGCCGGGCCAAGCCGCAGGACTTTATCCGCTCCGGGCGGTGGCCCCGCCATGGCGGAAGGCATCGTCGGCGTCTACCTCGACCTCCGGGCCGAGGCCGACGCCGACGTCCTCGCCTTCCAGCTCGGCGACTTCTACGAGTTCTTCTGCGAGGACGCCGAGCTCGTCACCGACGTCCTCGACCTGAAGCTCACCGAGAAGCGCTCGGGGGGCGAGCGCTACCCGATGGCCGGCGTCCCGGTCGCGGAGCTCACGCCCTACCTCAAGGCGCTGGTCGAGCGCGGCTACCGGGTCGCCGTGGCCGACCAGCGCGAGACCGACGACGGCCTCGTGCGTGAGCTCGTGCGGGTCGTCACCCCGGGGACGCTGCTCGAGGCCGACGGGGCCGCGGCGCGCTACCTGTGCGCGGTCGTCAAGCACGCCGGCGGCTACGGCGTGGCCTTCGCGGACGTCACGACGGGCCGGTTCCACGTCACGGCCGTCGAGACGCCGGCGGACGTCCTCACGGAGGTCTACCGGTTCGACCCCGTGGAGGTGCTCGCCGGACCGACCGTCCGCGACGACGTCGACCTCGTCGCCCGGCTCGGGGGCGACGGCGAGCGCCGGCTCACCGAGCACGACGTCGACGCGTTCGCCCCCGGACGGGCCGCCCACGCCGTCGCCGAGCAGTTTGGCGCGGGCGCCGCCGAGAGCCTCGCCCTCGACGAGGCGGCGGTGCGCGCCGCGGGGGCCGTCCTCGACTACGTCGACGCGTCCGGGTTGGGCGTCAGGCGGGCCATGAGCCGGCTGTCGCCCTACCGGGCCGACGACCACGTGGTCCTCGACGCGACGACCCAGCGCAACCTCGAGCTCGCCGAGACGATGACCCGCGGCGAGGGCGGGGCGCTGCTCGACGCCATCGACCACACGGTCACGAGCGCGGGGTCGCGGCTGCTGAAAGCGTGGGTCCAGCGACCCCGCCGTGACGTCGCCACGCTGACGGACCGCCAGGCGGCCATCGCCGCCCTCGTCGAGGCCCCGCTCCCCCGCGAGGCCGTCCGCGAGACGCTCGACCGGGCCGCCGACCTCGAGCGGCTGACCAGCCGGGCCGTCCACGGCAGCGCCGGCGTCCGCGACCTGGTCGCCGTGCGGAACACGCTGGGGCTGGTCCCCGCCCTGGCCGAGCGCCTCGACGCCGACCCGACCCTCGCCGACTCGCCGCTCGCGGCGACGTTCGACGGCGTCGACCGCGACCGGGTCGCCGCCCTCCGCGACCGGCTCGAGGCCGCGCTCGCGGACGACCCCGTCGCCGACGCGACGTTCCGCCGGGGGTACGACGCGGTGCTCGACGAGGTCGTCGAGCGGCACGAGGCGGCCCTCGACTGGATCGCCTCGCTGGCGGCGCGCGAACGGGGCCGGCTCGGACTCACGCACCTCTCGGTCGACCGTAACCGGACCGACGGCTACTACCTCCAGGTCGGCCGATCCGAGGCCGACGCCGTCCCCGACGACTACCGCGAGATCAAGGCGCTCAAGAACGCCAAGCGGTTCACGACCGACGCGCTCGCCGAGCGCGAGCGCGAGATCCTCCGGCTGGAGGAGCGCCGTCGCGAGCTCGAGCGCGAGCTCTTCGACGCCCTCCGCGAGCGCGTCGCCGACGCGGCGGCCGAGCTCCAGGCGACGGGCCGGGCGCTGGCGGGCCTCGACGTCCGCGCCGGGCTGGCTGAGCACGCGGCCGGCAACGGCTGGACCCGGCCCGAGCTGGGCGGCGAGGGGCTCGACATCGAGGCCGGCCGGCATCCCGTCGTCGAGCGGACGACGGAGTTCGTCCCCAACGACCTCCGGCTCGGCGGCGACCGGCGGTTCCTCGTCGTCACCGGGCCGAACATGAGCGGCAAGTCGACCTACCTCCGGCAGGCCGCGCTCGTCGTCCTCCTCGCCCAGATCGGCTCGTTCGTCCCGGCGACCCGGGCGCGCATCGCCCCCGTCGACGGCATCTTCACGCGGGTCGGGGCCCTCGACGAGCTGGCCGAGGGCCGCTCGACGTTCATGGTCGAGATGCAGGAGCTCTCGAACATCCTCCACGCGGCCACCGCGGACTCGCTGGTCGTCCTCGACGAGGTCGGCCGCGGGACGGCGACCTACGACGGCATCGCCATCGCCTGGGCCGCCACGGAGTACCTCCACAACGAGGTTCGGTCCCTGACCCTGTTCGCGACCCACTACCACGAGCTGACGGCCCTCGCGGACCACCTCGACCGGGTGGCGAACGTCCACGTGGCCGCCGCCGAACGCGACGGCGACGTGACCTTCCTCCGGGACGTCCGCGAGGGGCCGACCGACCGCTCCTACGGCATCCACGTCGCGGAGCTGGCCGGCGTCCCCGACCCGGTCGTGGACCGGGCCCGCGATGTCCTGGACCGGCTCCGTCGCGAGCAGGCCGTGGAGGCCCGCGGCGGGTCGGGCGGCACCCGGCAGGTGGTCTTCGACCTGGCCTCGGGCGGGATGCGACCGGCCGACGCCGACGACGCGGGGGTGGCCGAACCGGCCGAGCGAGACCCAACCGTCGAGGCGGTCCTGGCAGCCCTCCGCGACGTGGACCTCGCGAACCGCACGCCGGCGGAGCTCCTGGGGATGGTCGAGGACTGGCAGCGACGGCTCGAGGCCGACGACGAGCCGGGGCTCGACGATTCGTAGCGGCGCTTCATCGAGCGGGTCGGGCCCGTAGGCGCGACCATGGCGTGGGCGAGGGCCAGGTCGTGGGCGAGGATCAGGTCGTTAGCGAGGGTCAGGCCGGGACGACGAGGGTCAGGCCGGGACGACGAGGGTCAGGCCGGGACGACGAGGGTCAGGCCGGGACGAGCTCGGTCGGCTCCACCGGCGCGTCGACGGGGCCGTTGACGAACAGGCCGTGACCGACGATGGCGGCCGCGAGCCCGCTGAAGACGGCGATGGACACGGGGAACGGGAGCGGCGTGAGCGCGCCCAGCACGACGCCGAGCACCAGGCTCAGGGCGATGGCGACCAGCAGGGCGTCGTAGTACCCCCAGGCGTACTCCATGCTAGCATATGGCGCGCCACCCGGATAAACCAACGGCCGTTTCCGGCGCCCCTGGAATCGCCGTCGACGAGGGCGTCGTCACCCGACCAGGAACGTCACGACCCAGCACGCGACCATCCCGACGACGATGGTCGCCGTCCGCGGTCGGACCCACCTCCCCCCCAGACTACCGGATGGTCACGTACTCGGAGTCCTCGTCCAGCGAGAGGTTCGTCGCGATCTCCACGTTCCGCATGGCGTAGCCGGCGGTCTGCTGGAGGTCGACGAGCACCTCGCGGACGCGGAGCAGCTCCTCGTTGCTCAGCTCGGGCAGGTCGGCGAGGATCTCGCGCTCGCGGTTGCCGATCTCCTTGAACAGCCGACGGGCCTCGATGGTCAGCTCGAAGTCGCGCTCGACGGCCGACTGGACGGCCGTCTCGGTCAGGTCGTCCACCTGGTTCGTGAACTCCCGGATGCGGCGGACGACGGACTGGTCGACGGCGAGCGTGTGGCCCTCGATCTCGAGGACGGTCTCGGCGATGTCCTGCGCGTTGTCGGCGATGAGCTCGAGGTTCTTGGCGATGGACCGGTAGCCGATGAGGGGGAACGTCGAGTCCAGCCCGAGGTCGCTGGCCAGCGTCGGGTTCTGGTAGGCGGTGAAGATGAGCCGCAGCATGAGGACGAAGATCTTGTTCGCCTGCCGCTCGCGGTTGAGCGCGCGCTGGGCCAGGTCGGGGTCGCCCCGGGCGAGCGCCTTCACCGCCTCGCCGCGCATCGTCGACCCGGTGTGCTCGAGCCGGACGAGGAGGTTGTCGAGCGTGAAGTCGGCCGGGTCGACCGAGCACCGGATGGCGATGCGGTCGGGCGTCTCCTCGACGACGCCCAGCCCCATCAGCTGGGCCTCGGCCCGGTAGACCGCGTTGATGGTCTCGTTGTCGAGCGTCTCCTCGCTCTCGACGTAGATGACCCGCCGGCCCAGGACGTACTGGGCGACGATGGCGCGCTCGACGGAGTCCGCGTCGAGGTGCGAGACGTGGATGGACGCCTCGGCGTCGCCCGTCCGCGCCGACTGTGGCATCACCGTCAGCGTGCCCTTGCCGCCCATCCGGATGGACACCTCGTCACCCTTCTCCACCCCGTGCTCGCTGGCCCACTCCGCCGGGAGGGTCATGGCGAGCGTGGAGGGACCCAGTCGCTGGACCTTCCGCGTCTCCATACGCATGATATAATCGCTGTTTACCTTAACCCTGACTATATGCCACTAAGGACCACACAACACGAGGGCGCGGGGGCGGAGTCGGAGACTGCAGCGCCACCCCATCGACGGCGGCGGGCCGCGACCCTCAGACGACCTCCATCATCCGACGCTCGAATCGGCCGGTGCGGACCCGCCGCCAGCCGCGCAGCGACGCGTCGACCGCGGGGTCGCCGGTGTCCACCCGGAGCACGCCCAGGCCGTCGAGCTTGCGCCGGGAGGCCACGACCTCGACCGTCGAGCGCCGGAGCACGGCCGGCGAGAGCTGCTGGTTGCCCCGGCCGAGGACGAACCCCTGCCCGCCGATGGGCGAGACGACGACCACGTTGCGGTCGCCGAGCGCGGCCAGGATCTCGGCCGCCGACCCGTCGCGCACGAGCACCTCGCCGTCCCGCCAGACGTCCACCCCGAGCGGCGTTCCCTCGAAGCCGAGCGCCCGCTTGACCGCCTGGAGCGTGCCGCCGGGGCCGAGCACGTAGGTGACCCCTGGCTCGACGTCGTCGGCGAACCCATCGGCGACGCCCTCGACCGTGCCGCCGGCGAGCTGCTTCGCGGCCTGGAGCTCCTCGGCGACGGGCACCCGGACCAGCGCGTGGAGCCGCGTGGTCACCTCGCCGCGCCGGTAGGCGGCCTCGTCGAGGTCGACGACCTCGCGCGCCTCGGTCTCGGTGAACGCGGCGGCGACGTGCCCCGCCGCGGCGGGCGTCACCCCGAAGACGGGAGAGAAGACCTTCACGCCGGCCGGGACGCCCAGCATCGGGACCGACGCCCCCCGCGCCTCGAGCGCCGCCGCGACGTCCACCGCCGTCCCGTCGCCCCCGACGAAGAGCACCAGGTCGACGTCGCGGTCGACGAAGGCCGCGACGGCGGCCCGGGTGTCGTCGGCGGTCGTCTCCGCGTCGGCGGTCGTCTCGGCGGCTGCACCGTCATCAGGGGATGGGCCGTCGGTCCCCGGTCCGTCGGCCCGGCCGGCCGGCTCGCCGACGACGACGGGGTCGAACCCGGCGGCCCGGGCCTCGGCCTCGCCCATGACGCCGCCCCAGGTCAGCAGCTCGACGTCGGGGGCCCGCTCGCGGAGGGCCGTCAGCGCCGCCACGGCTCGGGCCGGCACCCGCGGCTCCGCGCCCAGCGCCCGGGCCTCGTCGACGGCGTCGTCGGTCCCCTTCAGGCCCACCCGGCCGCCCATCCCGGCGATGGGGTTGACGACGAACCCAACGCGCATGCCCCGGGCCACTCGGGCCGGGGGGAAAGCCGTTCGGACGCGGGTCGGCTCAGTCCTCGGTCGCCTCGACCCGCTCGCGGAGCCAGGCGGCGGCCTCGTGGACGACGTCCGGGTCCTCGCCCTCGAGCTTGACCCGGACGTGGCCCGGGCTCGGGTAGGAGCCGACGGTCACGCCATCGAAGCGCGCCTGGAGCGACTCGAACCGGTCGATGAGGCCGCTCTCCGGCTCGCTCGTCTCGACGAAGACGCGCTCGGTGGGCGCGCCGGCGAACTCGTCGGCGACCGACTCGAACATAGCCTCCATCTCGGCCGGGACGCCCGGGAGGACGTAGATGGGGACGCCGTCGTCGCCCGTGCAGACCGCGCCCGGCGCGACCCCCACCGTGTTGGGGAGCAGCCGGGCCCCCCGCGGCAGGTCCATCGTGCCCTCGGCGAGCGACGCGTGCGAGTAGCCCGAGTGCTCGTCGTACCAGGCGATGGCCGCCTCGCTGGGCTCGACGGGGACGCCGAGGGCCGCGGCGACGCCGTCGAGCGTCACGTCGTCGTGCGTGGGGCCCAGGCCGCCGGTGACCACGACGGCGTCGTTGGCGGCCCGGAGGCGGTTGACCTCGGCCGCGATGTCCCCCACGCGGTCGGGGACGACGACGACCCGCTCGGGGCGGGTGCCCCGCCGGTCGAGCTCGCGGGCGAGCCACGCGGCGTTCGTGTTGACCGTGTCGCCGGCGAGGAGTTCGTCACCGACGGTGACCACCGCGACGCGCATGGGTGACGCTCGGGCCCGGGGGCCAAAAAGCCGCGGGCGGCGGCGGTCGGGGCCGCCCCGGGGTCACCGACCGTCCGCCATCCTCACCGACCGCTCGACGACTCGTCCTCGTCCCAGGCCACCTCGGACCGCCGCTCGCGCAGGCGACGGAGCTGGAGCCAGAAGAACACCAGACCGCCGACGACGACGAGGCCGGCGGCGGTCGCCAGCGCGCCGAAGACGACGAGGTCGCGGTCGAGGTAGTACTCGACCACGAGGCGGTCGCCGGACACGTCGTGCCAGACGAGGTGGACCCGGCCGTCCGGCCCGACGAACCGCCGGTTCGGTGCGGGGACGACCCGGCCGACCAGGGGGTACTGCACGTCGGTGTTCGGCGGGAGGACCACCTCGTGGGAGCCGGGCACGACGACCGGGACCCGGACCAGCTTGCCGTTCTTCGGCAGGGTCATCGCCAGCTGTCCGCGCGGCTGGGGGAGCCGGATGAGCGTCTTCGAGTTGCTCCGCGTCACGTTCAACGCCTCGGGGCCGACGACCGTCCCGTTCGGGTACCGGAAGGCGACCGACGACGGCGTCACCGGGCGCACGTCGTTGAACCGCCCGAAGGTGTAGACCGGGATGGTCGACTGGTTCTCGACGGTGTAGACGGCGAGCAGGTCGTTGCGCTGGACGGTCAGCGTCGTGTTGGCCGTCGTGTTCCAGTCGTAGGTCTGGTTGCCGGCGAGCGCCGCCCGGTCCACCGGGCCGCCACCGAGGGGGCCGGTGCAGCCCGCGAGCACCGCGACGACCACGACGAGCAGCCCGAGCGCGACGAGTCGGCGGGTCATGGGACGACGCAGAGGAGCTCGGCGCGGAGGTGCGGGCCGATGGCCGCGAGCAGTCCCGGCGGGTCCGTTCCCTCGGCGCAGACGACGCTCTGTTCGAGGAG
>Ga0102944_1000786_pt1 | contig 22868 bp, 22 predicted proteins | sample SalPonD_shore_MG_FD_78172 | JGI IMG/M metagenome (GOLD analysis project Ga0102944, IMG submission 78172) | Salt pond soil microbial communities from South San Francisco under conditions of wetland restoration - Salt Pond MetaG... | ecosystem: Environmental > Aquatic > Marine > Intertidal zone >...
AGTCGTTCCGCAAGGTGCTCCTGGTCGAGTACCCGCGCCGCGGTCTGTGGACGCTTGCCTTTCAGACCGGCACCGGAGTCGGGGAGGCGCAGGCCAAGACAGGCCACGACGTCATCAACGTCTATGTCCCGACCACGCCGAACCCGACCTCCGGATTCTTCTTGATGGTGCCAAGCAGTGATGTCATCGAGCTGGAGATGAGCGTCGACGACGGGCTGAAGATGCTCATCTCCATGGGGGCCGTGGTCCCGCCGTGGAAAGGCGCCCCTGCGGTCGCGGATACCGCCGCGCCCGCGCCGGAGGGGCAGCCGGGGCGCTGAGCGAACCCGGGCGCGCAGCCCAACTCCTCGATTTGGCCGTCCGAGTTGCCATCGGGGCGGTGCTTCCGTACCATCTCCGCTTTTCACGTTGCGGGTCTCGTCACCCCCTGCAAGGACATGAACATGCGCACCCATTACTGTGGGCAAGTCAACGAACAGCTCATCGATCAGGAAGTGACCCTCTGCGGCTGGGCTCACCGCCGGCGCGATCACGGCGGGGTGATCTTTGTCGACCTGCGCGACCGGGAAGGCCTGGTCCAGGTGGTCTTCGACCCGGATACGCCGGAGACCTTCCAGATCGCCGAGCGCGTGCGCAACGAATACGTGCTGCAGGTGACGGGCCGGGTTCGCCGCCGTCCCGAGGGGACCGAAAACCCGGACCTGCCTACCGGCCAGGTCGAGGTGCTGGGCCGGACCCTGGAGATCGTCAACCGCGCCGAGACGCCGCCGTTTCAGCTCGACGACGACGATGTCTCCGAGGAGCACCGGCTGCGCTACCGCTATATCGATCTGCGCCGTCCGGAGATGATGACCCGACTGCGCCTGCGCTCGGAGATCACGCGCCGGCTGCGCTATTTCCTCGACGAGCACGGCTTCCTCGATGTCGAGACGCCGATGCTCACCCGTGCCACGCCCGAGGGGGCCCGCGATTATCTGGTGCCCAGCCGCACCCACCAGGGCTCCTTTTTTGCCTTGCCGCAGTCTCCGCAGCTGTTCAAGCAGTTGCTCATGATGTCGGGCGTCGACCGCTACTACCAGATCGTGCGCTGCTTTCGCGACGAGGACCTGCGTGCCGACCGCCAGCCCGAGTTCACCCAGCTCGATATCGAGACCTCCTTCCTCGATGAGGACACCCTGATGGGCCTGATGGAGGACATGATGCGCGAGTTGTTCGCCCAGGTCCTGGAGGTCGCGCTGCCCGAGTCTTTCCCGCGCATGAGCTACGCCGAAGCGATGCGCCGTTTCGGCTCGGACAAGCCGGACCTGCGTGTGCCGCTGGAACTGGTCGATGTGGGCGACCTGATGAGCGAGGTGGAGTTCAAGGTCTTCTCCGGCCCGGCCAACGACCCCAAGGGCCGCGTCGCGGCCCTGCGCCTGCCGGCCGGCGGCGAGCTGACCCGCAAGGAGATCGACGATTACACCAAGTTTGTCGGCATCTACGGCGCCAAGGGCCTGGCCTACATCAAGGTCAACGACCGCGGCGCAGGCCGCGAGGGCCTGCAGTCGCCCATCCTGAAGTTCCTGCCCGATGCGGCGGTGGAGGCGATTCTGGAGCGCACGGGTGCCGAAACCGGTGACCTGATCTTCTTCGGCGCCGACAAGGCGGGCGTGGTCAACGAGGCTCTGGGCGCGCTGCGCGTCAAGCTCGGTTACGACCGGGGCCTGGTCGAGCACGGCTGGCGGCCGCTGTGGGTCGTGGACTTCCCTATGTTCGAGTGGGACGAAACCGCACAGCGCTGGGCCGCCCTGCACCATCCGTTCACGGCGCCCAAGGAGGAGCATCTGGAGCAGTTGTGCCGCGATCCCGGCGAGTGCCACTCGCGGGCCTACGACATGGTACTCAACGGCACCGAGGTCGGCGGCGGTTCCATGCGTATCTTCCGCCCGGAGGTCCAGGCGCAGGTCTTCGAGCTGCTCGGCATCAGCCGCGAGGAGGCCGAGGAGAAGTTCGGCTTCCTGCTGAACGCGCTCAAGTACGGTTGCCCGCCGCACGGCGGTATCGCCTTTGGCCTGGACCGGCTGGTGATGTTGATGAGCGGTGCCGGTTCCATCCGCGAGGTCATGGCCTTCCCCAAGACGCAGACCGCCGCCTGCCTGTTGACTCAGGCCCCCTCGGCCGTCGACGACGCCCAACTGCGCGAACTCGGCCTGCGCCTGCGCACGCCCCGAGTCGCAGGCGCCGAGACGTCGGCGGGCGGCAAGACCGAAGCGGCTTCCTGAGCCGGGCCCGGCCGGTTCGCGCGTCCGTGCCTCGCTCGGTTCGCTCCGGGTCGCGGTTCCCGTCCTCATCGAGGAAGGCGGCCGGCGCATGAGCCCGCCTGAGCGGTCCGGGGAGTCGGTGATTCTGGTTCACGGCCTGCTCATGCCCGCCGTCTCCATGGCTCTACTGGCCTGGCGTCTTCGCCGCTGCGGCCTGCATCCCGCCTCGTTCGGCTATCGGGCGCGCCGTGAGGGTGTGGCGCGGGCTGCGGCGCGGCTCCATGCCTTCGCCGCCAGCCAGCCCGGCCCGACCGTGCACTTCGTCGCCCACAGCCTGGGCGGTCTGGTCGTACGCCGGCTGTTTCAGGACCACCCGGACCAGCGTCCCGGCCGGATCGTCACCCTGGGAACGCCGCACGGGGGCAGCGCGGTCGCCCATCGCCTGGCGGCCCGTCGTTGGGGGCACTGGTTCCTGGGGCGCAGCTATGCCGAGGGATTGTCCGGCGAGGTGGCGCCGTGGAATTCGGCCCGTGAGCTCGGCAGCATCGCCGGCAGCCGGCCGGTGGGCGCGGGCCGGCTGTTCGCCTCGCTGCCGCTCCCTCACGACGGAACGGTCGCGCTGAGCGAGACGCGGCTGGACGGGGCGAGCGCCCAGCAGGTGCTGCCCGTGTCCCATACCCAGATGCTGGTCTCGGCGGCCGTCGCGGAGGCGGTTTGTCGCTTTCTGCGCGATGGCCGTTTCGGGAGCTGAGAGTACGGGGCGCGGGAAGACGGAAGGCCGGGGGGCCGTCAGTTCGGGCTAAGAAAATTCAGAGATGGCCGATATATAGGGTCAGGCTCGGTTGCCGCCGGCTGGAAGCACAGGCTAACATCGTGGCTCCTGCCGCGAAGCGGGACAGTCCTCGGCGTGGGGCCGTCTGAATAACACACAGGGGGCGCAGGGGGGCCAGCCACCGAGAATGATAATGAAAGGCGGAATGAAGCGTTGGTGAAACGTCAGGTGTGGAAGAAAGACTGGTTCCTGGGGCTGGTCGTGGGGCTGTTCTTCCTCTTCGCCACCGGCACGAACGTGCTCCGTGGCCTGGAGGGATCCGCCTATGATATGGGGGTGCGTTTCTCCACCAGCCGGCCCGCCAGCGACAACGTCGTCGTCATCGCCATCGATCCCGCCTCACTGCGCGAACTGGGTAACTGGCCCTGGCCGCGCGACAAGATCGCCAGCGTGACCCAGCAGGTCGCCGCCGCCGGCGCCGCGACCATTGGCATCACTCTCCCATTCGACAGCCCTCAGAACGCCCGCGGCCTGGAATATATCCGCGAGCTGCGCTCGGCCTATGAGTCGCATTCGTCCCGTGGTTCGCCGCGCCTGAACAGGCTCTTGCGTCAGGCCGAAAACGGGCTGGACACTGACGGTATTCTGGCCGCACGGTTGAATCGTGCGGATGACGTGGTCCTGGCGATGACGTATGAGCCGCAGAGTGACGATGACCAGACTGTGCCGGCGCCCCCCAAGTTCGTCGCCGAGCAGGCGCTCGGGAAATTCCGGCCCATCGGGGATTCGCGTTTCGCCTTCCTGTCGGGCGTGTTCTCCTCGCGGGCCATGCCGGTCGCCGGGGCCCTGTACCCGCCCATCGAGGTGATCGGCAAGGCCGCCGCCGGTATCGGGCATATTCCCAGCCGCGACTCGGCGGGTGAGGAGGTGCGCTCCCTTCCGCTGGTGGTGCGCTACGGCAAGCACTACTACCCCTCGTTCGCGTTGCTGCTTACCGCCAGGAGCCTGCATATCAACGTGCAGCACATCAAGGTCCAGCCCGACTTCGGCGTCGGCATCGACGGTGAGACCTTCCGAACCGACTCGGCGCTGTTCATCCACCCCTATTTTTACAAGGCGCGTGACGGCAAGCCGCCCTTCAAAGTGTACTCGTTCGCCGACGTCCTTCATAAAAAGGTCAAGCAGAGCGATTTCAAGGGCAAGACCGTTCTGATTGGCCTGACGTCCCGGCACCTCGTCGATACCTATGAAACGCCGCTCGGCACCCGGGCGCCTCCGGTCATGGTGATGGCCAATGCGGTATCCGCTCTGCTCACCGGGGACCTGTACAGCGTACCCAAATGGACCTTCAAGGCCCAGGCATTGGCATTGGTGATCATTACGCTGTATCTGATGTATATACTGCCGCGCTTTCGAATCAGCACCGGTCTGGCGCTCAGCGCCCTGGTGCTCATCGCGCTGCTCAATGCCCACTTCATCCTGATGATGTCCGATGGCATCTGGCTGCAGCTCATGGGCCCGATGGCGGCGCTGTTCGTGGGGTACGTACTGTTCTCGGGCAAGCGCATGTTGGAGCAGAGCGTGGGCCGGTTCCAGGTGGAGCTGTCCGAGTCCAATCGCCTGCTGGGCGTATCCTTCCAGACGCAGGGGCAGCTCGATCTGGCCTTCGACAAGTTTCGCAAATGCATCGCCAGCGACAGCCTGTTCGACGCCTTATATAACCTGGGCCTGGATTACGAACGCAAGCGTCAGTTCAACAAGGCCATCGCGGTGTTTCGTCATATCGAGTCCCTGCACGAGGGCTTCCGCGACGTCAAGGAACGTATCGAGCGCAACGAGGAAATGGATTCGATGTTCGTGCTCGGCAAGGGCGGGGCGGGCAACGCGAGCGGCACGCTCATCATCAGCAAGAACGGCGTCCAAAAGCCGATGCTGGGCCGTTATCAGGTCGAGCGCGAGCTGGGGCGCGGCGCGATGGGCTTGGTCTACCTGGGGCGGGATCCGAAGATCGGACGTACCGTGGCCATCAAGACCATGGCCCTGTCGCAGGAGTTCGACTCCGACCAGCTCGAGGAAGTCCGTAAACGCTTCTTCCGTGAGGCGGAAACTGCCGGGCGGCTCAACCACCCCAACATCGTCACCATTTACGATGTGGGCGAGGATCAGGAGCTTGCCTACATCGCCATGGACTACCTCAAGGGCGAAAACCTGCTCACCTACTGCAAGCCGGACAATCTGCTGCCCGCCGAAAAGGTTTTCGAGATTATCGAACAGGTGGGTGAGGCGCTTGATTATGCACACAACAACAATGTGGTGCATCGGGACATCAAGCCGGCCAATATCATCTATGATCAGGAGACTGGTACGGTAAAGGTCACGGACTTCGGCGTGGCGCACTTGACCGATTCGAGTAAGACCCGAACGGGTACGATTCTGGGCAGCCCGTCGTATATGTCGCCCGAGCAGCTCGCCGGCAAGCGCGTCGACGGGCGCTCGGACCTGTTCTCACTGGGGATTACGCTCTACCAACTGCTCACTGGCGAGTTGCCGTTCATCGGTGAGTCATTGGCCAGCCTGATGTACAAGATTGCCAATGAAAAGCACCCGGACGTGCGTATGTTTCGACCGGACCTGCCGCCCTGCGTCAGCAAGGTAGTCAATAAGGCCTTGAACAAGGAGATCGACAAGCGTTTCCAAAGTGGGGTTCAGTTCTCCAATGCCCTGCGCCGTTGTCAAGACCAGCTCTAGAAAGGCTGACGGTAAACGAAAGTGAACACAGTGCCCGAATTGTTGATCAGCGGACTGACCGACGTGGGCCGCATGCGCGACCACAACGAGGACAATATCGCCTGGGACACGGAGCTCGGTCTGGCGCTGCTGGCCGACGGCATGGGCGGTCACAATGCGGGCGAGGTGGCCAGCGCGATCGCCGTCGATATCATCCGCAACACAATCGCCGAATCGCTGCGGAGCCTGGCGGGCGACGAGGGTGGAGACGATCCCAACCAGTCGAAAGAGGCCGCCTACGGGTTCTCGGCGGTCGTCCACGAGGCGATCAGCGCGGCCAACCGCGCGATCCTGTCCCACGCGGAGGGCCAACCCCAATGTGCGGGGATGGGCACGACCGTGGTCATGGTATTGTTCCAGGGGCCCACGTTGACGCTGGCCCATGTGGGCGACTCGCGCATCTATCGTCTGCGCGGCCCGGATTTTCGCCAGATGACCACCGATCACTCTCTCGTGCAGGAGCTGGTGGAAAACGGCTTCCTGACCCACGAGGAGGCGCGGGCCTCGGCCAACAAGAATCTGATCACGCGGGCATTGGGTATCGACAGCGCCGTGCAGGCGGACGTGCTCAGCGAGACCTACGAGCCTGGTGACCTCTTCCTACTGTGCTCGGACGGGTTGAGCGACCTCGTTGCGGATGAGGAAATCCACACGCTCCTCAACGTGCACGCCGGAGAAGATCAACTGGACGACGCTGCCTCGGCGCTGGTCGACATGGCCAACGAAAGGGGTGGCATGGATAACATTTCTGTTATATTGATCCGCGTAAAGTAGAGCTATTGCCGGGCGGCGCAGGGGCCGTACCGGGGTCTGGATTCAACGTAGAGCCGGATAGAACTCATGGCTAAGCTAATCGTCATGCTCGATGGGTCGGTCGTCCAGGAATTCGCCTTGGACAAGGAGCGCATCACCATTGGGCGCAAACCGAACAACGACATTCAGCTCGACGATGCGACCGTCAGCGGTCAGCACGCGGCGGTGTTGATGCTGCAGCACGGCTACATCGAGGACCTCAACAGCACCAACGGTACCTATTTGAACGGCAAGCGTGTCAGCAAGCGCATGCTGTCCACCGGCGACGTCGTCAAGATCGGCCAGCACGAATTCAAGTATATGGAGGATGAGCCGGCTCAGGATTTCGAGGCGACCGTGGTGATCCGCCAGCCCGCCGCGGCGCCCGCGTCCGCCGCACCGCGCGCGGAAGGCAAGATCAAGATACTGAGCGGACCCAAGGCCGGCGAGATGATGGATCTGGCCAAGTCCTACACCACCGTGGGCAAGCCGGGCGTCCAGGTGGCGGTCATTGCGAGGCGTGCGCAGGGCTATTTCCTCACGCCCATGAGTGGTGTGGGTGACGGCACGAGTCCGACCAAGCTGAACGAGCAGCCCGTCGGCGCCGAAAGCCATCTGCTCAAGGACGGCGATGTCATCGAAGTGGCCGGGACCCGGATGCAATTCAACCTGTAATGACCCCGCGACGGGGTCGGTGTAACGAAGCTTGTTAGAGAGAGTTATGGCGAAGTTGCTGCTCACGCATAACGGTGTTGTCATCAAGAGTTATCCGCTCGAGGCCGATTCGATAACGATTGGCCGGCAAGACAACCTGGATATTCAGATCGACGATGCGGCGGTTAGCGCCCGCCACGCTCGGGTGGCCCGTGAGCCGGATAAGTATCTGGAGGGACATTGGGAGGTCTATATCGAGGACCTGGGCAGTACCAACGGCACCCTCGTCAACGACCTGCCCGTCACCGATCGTCTGCGCCTGAATCACGGCGATGTCATTAGCATCGGGCGCCACGAGTTCACCTTCCACGGCGATGACGGTGCGAACATGGACGACACCGCGATCTACCTGCCGGATAACGACTGACCCGATCCCCGGCGCACGAGCGCCGCGGGCCGGCTTCCCGGCCCGACCGAGGCGGTGGTAGAATTCGCGCCCAGTTCAGTTCCCATTCGCCGAGCCGGACGCGCCGCATCGACAGGGCGCGCGTTCGGGTCGGTATCGTCATGACTACGAGGTCGGTATGGCCGGACATAGCAAATGGGCCAACATCCAGCATCGCAAAAATGCCCAGGATGCCAAGCGCGGTAAGCTTTTCACCAAATTAATCAGAGAGATAACCGTCTCAGCGCGTTTGGGCGGAGGCGACCCGGCGTCCAATCCGCGGCTGCGGGCGGCCATCGACAAGGCGCTGTCCAACAATATGACCAAGGACACCGTCGAGCGCGCCGTCAAGCGCGGTGCCGGTGCCCAGGACGGCGATAATTTCGAGGAGGTCCGCTACGAGGGCTACGGCCCCGGCGGGGTGGCGGTGATGGTCGACTGCATGACCGACAACCGCAACCGCACCGTGGCGGAGGTACGCCACGCCTTCAGCAAGGCCGGCGGCAACCTCGGCACCGACGGCTCCGTGGCCTATCTGTTCACCCAGGCCGGGGTGGTCAGCTATCCTGCCGGAAGCGACGAGGACCGCATCATGGAGGTCGCCCTGGAGGCGGGCGCCGATGACGTGGTCACCAACGAGGACGGCTCCATCGATGTGCTGACTCCACCGGATGACTTCATGAACGTCAAGGAGGCGATGGAGGCCGCCGGCCTGGAGCCCGAGCAGGCCGAGGTGACCATGCGCGCCTCGACGAACGTCTCGGTCGAGTTGGAGGAGGCCGAAAAGGTCGCCCGTCTGGTGGACGCGCTCGAGGACCTGGACGACGTGCAGAACGTCTACACCAACGCCGACTTCTCCGAAGAGGTCATCGCGCAGCTCAGCTAGGTCCGAACCGGGCAATCGACTCTGGCCCTGCTCCCCGCGGTGGGGGATACTGCGCCCATGGCTCGCATCCTCGGCATCGATCCCGGCTCCCGCATCACGGGCTATGGCGTGATCGAGATTGATCACGCCCGGGCGGTCTATCTCACCAGCGGCTGTATCCGCGTCTCCGGGAGCGAGCTCGCCGGGCGCCTGCACGAGATATTCTGCGGCGTGCGGGCCATAGTCCAGGAGTTCGGCCCCGCCGAGGTCGCCATCGAGAGCGTGTTCATGCACCGCAATGCCGACTCGGCGCTCAAACTGGGTCAGGCCCGCGGCGTGGCCATCTGCGCGGCCGTGGATTCGGCACTGCCGGTCAGCGAATATTCCCCGACCCAGATCAAACAGGCGGTGGTGGGACGCGGCAACGCGACCAAGGACCAGGTCCAGCACATGGTGCGTGCCTTGCTCGGCCTGGCGGGGACGCCTCAGGCCGATGCGGCCGATGCCCTGGCCGTGGCCCTGTGCCACGCACACACGGCGCAGACGGTCGGGCGTATCGGATCGGCCGGACAGACGCGGCGCGGAGGACGGCGGCGATGACGGGCGCTTCGGTAGGGCGCCGGCTCAGCGCGACCGCGGGCGCAACTGAGGGGAGAGAGGCATCATGATCGGTCGGCTCAGGGGAATTCTCGCGGAAAAGCAGCCGCCCTGGCTGCTTATCGACGTCCACGGCGTCGGCTACGAGGTCGAGGCGCCCATGTCCACGTTCTACCAGCTGCCGGCCACCGGCAGCGAGGTTACGCTCCAGACCCATTTGGTGGTACGCGAGGACGCGCATCAGCTCTACGGTTTCGCCAGCGAGCCCGAGCGGCGCATGTTCCGGGCCCTGATCAAGGTCAGCGGAGTCGGTGCCAAACTGGCCCTGACCATCCTGTCCGGCAGTTCCGCCGACGAGTTCGCGCGCTGTGTCCAGGAGGGGGATAGCGCCGCCCTGACCCGCCTGCCGGGCGTGGGCAAGAAGACGGCCGAGCGACTGGTCGTCGAGATGCGCGACCGCCTGACGGACTGGGCCGAGGGCGCCGCCGCGCTGGTCGCGGCCGAGGCCGCGGGCATCGCCGCTCCAGCGGAGGAGCCGGCCCGGGAGGCCTTGAGCGCGCTGGTCGCCCTGGGTTACAAGCCTCAGGAGGCGAGCCGCATGATTCGGGCGGTGGAGACCGCCGGGCTGGCCAGCGAGGAGATCATTCGGGCCGCCCTCAAGGGCATGGTGGACTGACGACCCGGTCCCGCCGCGCGGGGCCGCTCCGGGCCCGCACGGCTGGCCGCATCGTGTAAGATGGGGGCCACGCCCGCTGCGCGAGCGCGGCGGGGACCCAGGGCAGATAGATAACGATGATTGACAGCGATCGCCTGATCAGCGCGGCCAGCCACCGAGAGGACGACGCCCTGGAGCGGGCGCTGCGCCCGGCGACGCTGGCCGACTATATCGGCCAGCGCGCCGTGCGCGAACAGATGGACATATTCATCAACGCGGCGCGCGCGCGAAGCGAGGCGCTCGATCATGTCCTCATCTTCGGGCCGCCCGGCCTGGGCAAGACCACGTTGTCGCACATCATCGCCAACGAGATGGGCGTCAATATGCGCCATACCTCCGGCCCGGTTCTCGAGCGCCCGGGCGACCTGGCGGCGCTGCTGACCAACCTCGAACCGCGCGACGTGCTTTTCGTCGACGAGATTCACCGCCTCAGCCCCGTGGTCGAGGAGATCCTCTACCCCGCCATGGAGGACTTTCAGCTCGATATCATGATCGGCGAGGGTCCGGCGGCCCGTTCGATAAAACTCGATCTGCCGCCGTTCACTCTGGTGGGCGCGACTACGCGCGCCGGCCTGTTGACCTCGCCGCTGCGCGATCGCTTCGGAATACTTCAACGCCTGGAGTTTTACGCGATCCCGGAGCTCGCAATGATCGTGCAACGTTCGGCGCATATCCTGGGCGTGCGCGTGGAAGAAGCCGGTGCCCAGGAGATCGCGCGCCGCTCGCGCGGCACGCCTCGCATCGCCAATCGGTTGTTGCGACGCGTGCGCGACTACGCCGAGGTCAAGGCCGATGGCGTGGTGACCAACGAGGTGGCCAGCCGCGCGCTGGACATGCTGGACGTCGACGCGCAAGGCTTCGACGTTATGGATCGCAAACTGTTGATGACCATCATCGAGAAATTCAACGGCGGCCCGGTGGGTGTGGACAGTCTCGCTGCGGCGATCGGTGAGGAGCGCGACACGATCGAGGACGTCATCGAGCCGTACCTTATACAGCAAGGCTTTATGATGCGCACGCCGCGCGGGCGCATGGCCACCAATAACGCCTATACCCATTTCGGCCTGGTGCCGCCGACGGGGATGGCCGCTCCGGCGGCCAGTCTGAATCTGTTCGCCGACGATAAGACTGCTGGTGATTAGGCCGCAGGGCGTCCACGCGTCCACGAACAGCGCAGCAATGTGAACTCAACCATATCCGGGATGAAATTTTTCGATATTCTCCCTCTATTCACCCGGTTGTCGGCCCGTTTGCGTCGGGAATCTTTTATCCGGTCGGTGGTCTGTGGTGGAGAGACATAAACCGTGAACGAGTTCCTATGGCCAGTTCGGGTTTATTATGAAGATACCGATGCGGGCGGTGTCGTCTACTACGCCAATTATCTCAAGTTCATGGAGCGTGCGCGCACGGAATGGCTGCGCGAGCTGGGTTTCGAGCAGGATGCGCTTCGCAACGAGGACGGCATCATCTTCGCCGTGCGGGCCGTGCAAATCGACTATCTCAAACCCGCCCGGTTCAACGACCTGCTCCAGGTCAGCGTACGCACCCTTCGGGCCGGCAAGGCCAGCGTGACGCTGGCACAGTCCGTCGCTCGCGACGGCCAGGGCGATGCCCTGTGCACGGCGACGGTCAAGCTGGCCAGCCTGGATGTCCAGACGTTGCGACCCAAGGCCGTACCGGCCGCCGTGGAACAGGCCATTGCCGCGACACTCAGTGCCGGCGCCCGGGATGTCCTGCCCAACGCCATCGATTCACTCGGAGAATAATTTGTCTGCCGATCTGACCATCACGCACCTCGTTCTCAACGCCAGCACGCTGGTTCAGCTGGTTATGCTGTTGCTGCTCGCGGCCTCACTGCTGTCGTGGACGCTGATCTTCCAGAAGTGGCAGGCCATCAGATATGCCCGCTCACATGCGGAGCAATTCGAAAAGCGCTTCTGGTCCGGCGCCGACCTCAGCGAGCTGTATCGCAAGATATCCTCGCGCCGCGATCAGGCCGCGGGCATGGAGACTATCTTCGAGGCGGGATTCAGCGAGTTCGCCCGACTGCGCAACAAATCGGGCATCGAGCCCATGTCGGTGGTCGACGGTGCGCAGCGTGCCATGCGCGTGGCCATGAACCGGGAAGTCGATGCCCTGGAGATGCACCTGTCCTTTCTGGCCACCGTGGGCTCGACGAGCCCCTATGTCGGGCTGTTCGGTACTGTCTGGGGTATCATGAATGCGTTCATCGCGCTGGGCAATGTACAGCAGGCGACGATCGCGTCGGTTGCTCCCGGCATCGCCGAGGCACTGGTGGCGACGGCCATGGGTCTGTTCGCGGCCATCCCGGCGGTGATCGCCTACAATCGCTATTCGAACGACGTGGACCGGCTGTTGAGCCGCTATGACATCTTCATGGAGGAGTTCTCGACCATCTTGCAGCGCCAGGCCCATGTCTGATCACCGCGCCCGTCCCGCCCTCAATCAAAGTCCGCTGCCATGAGCTCCTGTCCGAATGTCAGGCGCGTGCGCCGACGCGCCATGTCCCAGATCAACGTCGTACCGTATATCGACGTGATGCTGGTGCTGCTGGTGATCTTCATGATCACCGCACCGCTGCTCGCCCAGGGCGTCAAGGTGGATCTCCCGCAGGCCGCGACCCGACCGTTGGACAAGTCGGACCAGGAACCGGTGGTCGTGACGGTCGACGCCCAGGGCGCGATGTATATCAACGTCGGCGAGAACAAGGACAAGCCGATCGGCGCCGAGACATTGGTGGCCCGCGTCGCGGCGGTGCTGCGCCGCCGACCGACCACTGCGGTGCTCGTGCGCGGGGACACGAACGCCAACTACGGCAAGGTGGTCAATGCCATGGTGTTGCTTCAAAAGGCGGGTGTCGCCAACGTCGGACTGGTGACGCACCAGCCCGACTCATCGTCGAACCGGTGAGCGTCTAGGCCGCGATGCTGTCGATCCTCCGCAATAACCCCCGAGCGCTGATGCTGGCGGTGCTGGTGCACGTGGTTTTCATCGGGCTGCTCGTGGTGAGCTTTCATTTTTCCGAGCCCCCGACGCCATCGCCCGGCAAACAGGAGATCGTGCACGCCGTCACCGTCGACGAGAGCAAGGTCCAGGCCGAGTTGAACAAGCTCAAGGCCGAATCCAGACGCAAGCGTGAGCGTGAGGAGCGGCGCGTGCGCGAGCAGAAGGAGGCCGCGCAGAAGGCGCGCCAGGCGCGCCAGCGCGAACAGCAGCGCCTGGCCGAGCTCAAGCGCCAGCGCGAGGCCGAGCAAAAGCGGGTGGCCGAGGAACAGAAAAAACGCCAAGCCGAGCAACAGCGCCTGGCCAAGGCAAAGGCCGAACAGCAGCGCCTGGCCAAGGCAAAGGCCGAGGAGGCCAAGCGCCTGGCCGCACTCAAGGCCCAGCGAGAGAAGGAAGAGCAGCAGCGCAAGGCGGCAGAGGAGAAGAAGCGCCGCGAGGCCGAGGCCGCGCGGCAGAAGGCCGAGGCGCAAAAGGCCCTGAAACAAAAGCTCGAGGCCGAGGCCAAGCGTATGGCCGCCGAACAGAAGGCGCAGGAGCAGGCCGAACGCAAGGCGGCCCTCAACAAGTACACCGCGCTCATCCAGAACGCGATCCGCCAGCACTGGCAGGCGCCGCCCTCGGCCAAGGCCGGGATGAGCTGCGTGTTGAAATTGCATTTGATTCCCGGCGGGGAGGTGGTCAAGATCGAACTCGTGACCGGCAGTGGGGATTCGGCGGTCGACCAATCCGTCATTACCGCTGTCAGAGCAGCCTCGCCCCTGCCAGTGCCCACGCCGCAGTCGGGCTCGTTCGATCAGTTTCGTAATTTCAATTTAGAGTTCCGCATTGATCGGGAAGACCTCAAACAACAAGGTTGAGACCTGGACCATGAAACGCCTGATAGTGTCTTGTCTGTTCCTCCTGGTGGCCGCGGTGGGTTCGGCCCGCGCCGAGCTGACCATACAGGTCACGGGTTATGTGAAGGGCGCCTCGCCGATCGCCATCGTTCCCTTCGGCTGGAAGGGCGGCGCGGCCCCGCCCCAGCGCATGGCCGCCATCATCGGTGCCGACCTGCACCGCAGCGGTCGTTTCCAGCCTCTGGCCGACAAGGATCTGGTCGCCCGCCCGCACGACGCCGGGCAGGTCGATTTCGGCGACTGGCGCAAGCTCGACGTCGACAGCCTCGTGGTCGGCCGGCTCGACCAGCTGGCCGACGGGCGCTACCAGGCCCAGTTCCAGTTGCTCGACGTCGCGACCGGCAAGCAGTTGGCCGGTTACAGCATCACCAGCACGAAGGCCAACCTGCGCCAGACCGCACACCAGATCAGCGACATCATCTATCAGACATTGACCGGCGAGCGCGGTGCGTTCGACACGCATATCGCTTACGTGACCGTCGTACGCGGCAAGGCAGGCAAGCCGACCTACCGGCTGGCAGTGGCCGATGCCGACGGCTATAACGAACAGGTCGTCTACGAATCGTCCCAGCCGATCCTCTCGCCCGCCTGGTCGCCGGACGGCACGCGCCTGGCCTACGTGTCGTTCGCCTCGGGACGGCCGGCCGTCTATATTCAGAACATCCTCACCAGGCATACGCAAAAGGTGGCCGCCTATCAGGGCCTGAACAACGCACCGGCCTTCTCGCCCGACGGCAGACGCCTGGCGCTGACGCTGTCCAAGGACGGCAACGCCGACATCTACGTGCTGGACCTGGCGAGCAAGACCCTGCATCAGATTACCCATAGCTATGCGATCGACACCGAGGCGGCCTGGATGCCGGACGGCAAATCGCTCGTGTTCACCTCCGACCGGGGCGGCAGCCCGCAGCTCTATCAGATCGGGGTGGGGCCGGCCGGCGCGACGGGGCAGGCCCGCCGGCTGACGTTCGACGGCAACTACAACGCCCGGGCTGCGGTCTCGCCCGACGGCAAGAAGGTGGCGATGATCCACGGGGCGCAGGGGGCGTTTCGTATTGCCGTGCTCGACCTGGCGCAGGGCTATCTGCAGGTGCTGACCGACTCGCGCCTGGACGAGTCCCCGAGTTTTTCGCCCAACGGCAGTATGATCATTTATGCCTCGCAGCGCGGAGGACGCGGGGTGCTGCGGGTGGTGTCGGTGGACGGGCGAGTCCACCAGAGCCTCAGTCTGCGTGGTGGGGACGTGCGCGAGCCGGCCTGGTCTCCCTTCAAGAACTAACCATGAGGAACATGCCATGAGCAAATCCATGAGGAAAATTGGTGTCGCAGTGCTGCTGATCTGGGCCGCGCTGAGTCTCGCCGGATGTGCCGGGCAGGGACCGTGGGCCAAGAAGTACGAGCCGGGCGCCGAGCAGGGGGCCCAACAGGGCGGCGAGAAAGGGGCGGCCGGCGGCGAGGAGCGGCACGGGGCCGAGCTCGGGGGCACCTTCAAGGGCACCCCCCTGGAAGACCCCAACAGCCCGCTGTCCACGCGCACCTTCTATTTCGACTTCGACAGCAGCCAGGTCAAGCCCGACGACCGCGAGATTATTGCCGCGCACGGGCGCTACCTGGCCGACCACCCCAATCTGAGCGTCGTGGTGGAAGGTCATACGGACGAGCGCGGCTCGCGCGAGTACAATATGGCGCTGGGCCAGCGCCGGGCCGAGGCGGTGGCCCAGATCCTGCTGCTGCAGGGCGCGGACAAGAAACAGGTGCAGGTCATCAGCTTCGGCGAGGAACGTCCGGTGGCGCTGGGTCATGACGAAGCGGCCTGGCGTCTCAATCGCCGGGTGGAGATCCTGTATTCCGGGACTTAATTTTCGGGGAACTGGCAATGCGAGAACGACAGACACTGCGCCGCCTCTGGGCGGGAGCGACGATGGTGGCCCTGCTCGGCGCCGCCGGCCAGGCGCTGGCGCAGGATAAGGGCGCTGGGGACGCCGGCCTTGAGCAACGCGTGGCGCGCCTGGAGCGCAAGCTCGACAGTCAGGGGCTGGTCGACATGCTCTCCAGAATCGAGCAGCTGCAAAGCGACGTCCAGCGCCTGCGCGGAGAGCTCGAGGTCCAGAGCCATACCATCGACGAGCTCAAGCAGCGCCAGCGCGACTTGTACGCCGACATCGACCGGCGACTGTCCCAGCTCGAGCGGGGCGCCCCCGTCGCGGGGGCGGCAGCGCCGCAGAACACCGGCCAGGGAGCCAGTGCGGGCGGCAGCGGTACGGTGAGCAGCGTTTCGCCAGGCCAAGGGGCGAGCGCCGGTGCGAGCGCCGCCGCGAGCGGTACCGGCGGTTCGTCACCGGCCAAGGAGCAGCAGGCCTACCAGTCCGCCTTCGACCAGCTGCGCGAGCTGCGCTACGACCAGGCCATCGCGGCGTTTCGTAAATTCCTCAAGGAGTATCCCCACGGGCGCTATGCGCACATTGCACAGTACTGGGTTGCTGAGGCCAACTACGCACAGCGTCATTTCAAGGCAGCCATCGCCGATTATCAGAAGCTGCTCGACGATTACCCCAACAGCCCCAAGCGCGCCGAGGCCATGCTGAAGATCGGCTACAGCTACTACGAGCTGGGCGATATGGATCAGGCCAAGACCGTGCTCAACAACCTGCTGCAGGCCTACCCCAAGACCACCGAGAGCGGCCAGGCTCAGAACCTGCTGCAGAAGATCAAGCTGCAGAGCGCCAAAGGCAAGTAAGCCCGAGCGAGCGATCCGCCGACCAGCCCGTTGGCGCCGAGATGCCCGGGGCGGCCTGCCCCGGGCGCGCACGGCCCGCCTTGGGGTATACTAAGAGCGGCGCTCATCCGCGCCAGCGCGCCCCGAGCAATTTGAAGCATGCCAGCCTCCGTCATCGACAGTCCCCCCGCCGAACGTCTGCGGATCACCGAGATATTCCACTCCCTCCAGGGCGAGACGCGCACTGTCGGCTGCCCAACGGTGTTCGTGCGTCTGACCGGCTGCCCCCTGCGCTGCGGCTATTGCGACACGGAATATGCCTTTCACGGGGGGCAATGGTGGTCGGTCGATGCGATCGTCGCCGAGGTGGCCCAATACGGTGCGCACTACGTGACGGTCACCGGCGGCGAGCCTCTGGCGCAGCGCACCTGTCTGGGATTGTTGAAACGCCTGTGCGACGCGGGCTACGAGGTCTCGCTGGAGACCAGCGGTGCACTCGACGTCAGTGGCGTCGATCCGCGTGTGGTGAAGGTGATGGACCTGAAGGCGCCTGCCTCCGGGGAGGTCGAACGCAACCGCTACGAGAACATCGACCACCTGGGCGCGCGCGATCAGGTTAAGTTCGTGCTCGCCGATCGGGCCGATTACGATTGGGCCTGTGCGATGCTGCGCGACTATCGCCTTGCCGAGCGCTGCGAGGTTTTGTTCTCGCCGGTGCACGAGCGGCTCGAGCCGCGTCTGCTCGCCGAGTGGATCCTCGCCGACCGTCTGCCAGTGCGCCTGCAGCTGCAACTGCACAAGCTTCTCTGGGGCGATACCCCGGGCCACTGACCCGGCGTCGGATCGCCCTGACGGCCACGAAGGAGAGCACTGCCATCATGCCCAAAGCCGTTGTCCTCGTATCCGGCGGACTGGATTCCGCTACGACGCTCGCCATGGCGCGCGAGCAGGGATTCGACTGTTACGCATTGAGCTTCGATTACGGCCAGCGGCACCGCTGCGAGCTCGAGGCGGCAGCCCGCGTAGCCGAGGCGCTGGGGGCGGTGGAACACAAGCAGATTCGAATGAACCTCGATGCGATCGGGGGGTCGGCCTTGACCGACTCCGCTATCGCGGTGCCCGACCGCCCGGGCGAGGGGATTCCGGTCACCTACGTGCCGGCTCGTAATACGGTTTTCCTGGCGCTGGCCCTGGGTTGGGCGGAGGTCCTGGAGGCGCGTGACATCTTCATCGGGGTCAACGCCGTGGACTATTCGGGCTATCCCGACTGCCGGCCCGCCTTTATCGAGGCCTTCGAGCGCCTGGCCGGCGTGGCCACCAAAGCGGGGGTCGAGGGCGATCGCTTTCATATTCGGGCACCGCTCATCGACCTGAGCAAGGCGGAGATCATTGCCCGCGGCACCGCCCTGGGCGTGGACTACGCGCAGACCGTCTCATGCTACGCCCCCGATGCCGAATGCCGCGCGTGCGGCGTCTGCGACGCCTGCCGGCTGCGGGCCGAGGGCTTCGGGGCGGCGGGGGTGGCCGATCCGACCCGGTACCGGCCGGATGTATCGCAAAAATGCCAGCAAAAACAATAATATTAGTCATTTTTCCGGATTCGGGCGAATATTTTCCCCGTCTCGCGCGTCTCTCTTAGGTGGCCTGCCCCGTTAAAGGGCAGTAAAATCGCTCGTTCAGATATGCGGCGGTGGGCGAGAAGGTGGCCCCGCGGTCGCAGAGTATTGTCGGATTTCGGAGGACATCATGGGTTCTACCTGGGAAGTGCTTTTGTGGGGCTTCGGCATCGCCGTGGTCATGGGAGCCGTGGTCAACAAGACCAATTTCTGCACCATGGGTGCCGTCTCGGACCTCGTGAACATGGGCGACACGGGACGAATCCGCTCCTGGGTCTTTGCCATGTCGGTGGCCGTCGCCGGCGTGCTGATACTGCAGGCGGTGGGCATGGTTGATGCGAAGCTTGCAGTCAGCGGCAGTGATTCCTTTCCGCCGTATCGCACCGCTATGTTCGCCTGGCCGAGGTACATCGTGGGCGGTCTGCTGTTCGGTATCGGCATGACGCTCGGCAGCGGCTGCGGCAACAAGACCATGGTCCGCATCGGCGCGGGTAACATCAAGTCGCTGATGGTATTCATCATGATGGCGATCGGCGCCTATTTGATGATGTACACCAACTTCATGGGCTACGTATTCCTGCCCTGGATGCAGCCGCTGTTCGTCGACCTCTCGCGTCACGGTATCACCAGCCAGGGCCTGGGCGACATCGGCAGCGGTATCCTGCATCTGAGCGACGGAATGATGCTGCGTTATATCCTGGGCGGCGTGCTGGCGGTCCTGCTGGTCGCCTGGACCGTGCGCTCGGACGATTTCCGCGGCCGTTTCGACAACATCCTCGGTGGCGCCGTGGTGGGGTTGGCCGTCGTGGCCGCCTGGTATGTCACGGCCGGCCCGCTGGGTCAGACCTGGCTGTCCGACGCGATGTTCATGGACCAGCCGCCGCTGCATACGGGGGCGCAGTCGTTCACCTTCGTCTCGCCGTCGGGTGATTTCCTGAACTGGCTCAGCGGCGGCGCGGCGACGCGCCTGGTGAGCTTCGGCCTGATGGCCGCCGCGGGCGTCACGGTCGGTTCCTTCCTGTGGGCCCTCATCCGCCGCAGCTTCCGCATCGAATGGTTCTCCTCGTTCAAGGACTTCATCAACCACACGGTGGGCGGCTTCCTGATGGGCATCGGCGGCGTGCTGGGTATGGGTTGCACCATCGGCCAGGGCGTGACCGGCATCTCGACGCTGGCGCTGGGTTCGTTCATGACCTTCGGCTCCATCGTCTTGGGCGCGGCCCTGACCATGAAGATCCAGTACTACAAGATGGTCTACGAGGACGAGGCGACGTTTGCCAAGGCCCTGGTGACCTCGCTGGTCGACATGCGCCTGCTACCCAAAGGCCTGCGCAAGCTCGAGGCCGTTTGACCGCCAGGCGGAGCGGGCCCGGCGGGCCCGCTTCGTCGTCCCACTATCCCGTATCGTGCCGGCCTGCCGGGCTCTTGTGATTCCCGGTGGGTTAGGTATGATCCCACGCTCGCTCCGGGCCGTTAGCTCAGTTGGTAGAGCACCGGACTTTTAATCCGATGGTCCCGCGTTCGAGTCGCGGACGGCCCACCATCCACACGCAAGAAGGCCGCGCACAGCGCGGCCTTCTTGCGTGTGGAGTCTGCAGTTTGCAGCCGTCAGTAGGCAGGCGGAGAAAATCGTTAAGCTTTTGCTGCCAACCCCGCCCGTAGGGCGGCTCAGAAGACCACATTCAGCACCACCAGCATCACGACCAGGAACAGGACGGTCATGATGCCCCCGGCCCGCAGGAAGTCGCTGACGCGGTAGCCCGCCGGTCCCATGATGAGGGCATTGACCTGGTGCGTGGGGATGAGGAAAGAGTTCGATGTGGCCAGCGCGACGGTGAGTGCGAACACGGCCGGGTCGGCCCCGGCCTGCAGGGCGATGTTGATGGCCAGGGGGACGAGCAGTACCGTGGCCCCCACGTTGGACATGACCAGGGTGAAGAAGGTCGCCAGGGCGGCGACCACGGCCTGCAGGACCCAATGGGGCACGCTTCCCAGCAGCTCGAGGGTGCGTGTGGCGATCCATTCGGCGGTACCCGTCTCTTCGACGGCCGCGCCGAGGGGGATCAGGCTCGCCAGCAGGAAGACGGTCTTCCAGCTGACGGCGTTGTAGGCCTCGTCGATGGTCAGCACCCGTGTGAGTACCATCCCCGTGGCGCCGACCAGTAGCGCAACCGACAGGCGCAGATCGGTGAACAGGACCAGGCCCAGGGCCAGCGCGAAAAAGGCGAGGGCATGGACGACCTTGTGCGGACGCAGGTCCTCGTGGGGGTAGTTTGAGGTGACTACCACGAAGTCCCGGTTCTGCTCGATGGCCGCCAGATCGGCCCAGCTGCTGTGCAGGACCAGGGTGTCGCCGGACTGCAGGGTGAGGTCGCGCAGCCCTTCGCGGACGGCCGTGTTGGACCGGTAGACCGCCAGGACGCTTAACCCGTAAGTCTTGCGCAGACGAAGCTCGAGCAGGGTCCGTCCGATATGGCGTGAGCCGGGCGGGATGACCACCTCGGAAATACCCGCCTGAGTCGGAGCCAGGACGTCTGAGAAGGCCTCCAGGCGGTCACAGAGCGTCAGTTCGTGTCGAGCCGTAAAGGCCTGGACATCCCGGGCCGAACCCAGCAGGGCGAGCGTGGCGCCGGGGACGACCACGACGTCGCGAGCCGGGGAGAGCCGCGTGTCCGCGTCGCTGCGCAGGGCGATGATGTTCACCCCCGGCGGGAGCAGGCTCTCCAGCGACTCGATGCTGAGATTGGCGAGGGCGCTGGCGGGCGGGACCCGCGCCTCGAAGACCTCCCCTGCCAGGCCGTAAAGTTGGCGGAAATACTCCATCGTGTCGAGCACGGCGCCCGCACCGGCCAGGGGGCCGGTCCCGCCCTGGGCGGCCGGCAGGACGTATCTGCCCGCCAGGACGAAATAGACGATACCGGTCAGGATCAGTGCGAGTCCCACGGGTGCGACGGCGAACAGCTCGAAGGTGGGCAGCTTGTCGGCGTGGGCGGGCAGGTTGTCGTTCGAGGTTTGGATCAGGTCGTTGAGCAGGATGAGGGGACTGGAGCCGACCATGGTCATGGTGCCGCCCAGGATGGCGCAAAAGCCCATGGGCATGAGCAGGCGCGACATCGGCAGGCCGGTTCGCAGCGAGATGCGACTGACGACGGGTAGAAACAGCGCGGCGGCGCCGACATTCTGCATGAAGCTCGAGATGATCGCCACCGTGCCTGAGAGCACGGGAATGATACGGCGTTCGGTCGTACCGCCAACGCGCAAAATGAGCCTGGCGACCTCGCTCATGACGCCCGTGCGGTCCAGGCCTGCGCCGATGACCATGACCGCGATGATCGAGATGACGGCATTGCTGGCAAAGCCGTGGAACAGCTCCTCGGTCTTGACCAGGCTCGGCACGAGATGGTCCGGAATGACGGTGGTCACGCCCAGCAGCACCATAATCGCGATGGCGGCGACGTCTACGCGGACAATCTCGGAGACGAAGAGATAGATTGTCAGTCCCAGGATTCCCAGGACCCAGACCATTTCGGTGGTCAATTCCACGCCCGCCGCCTCCCGCCTGACCCAGTATCGACGAAAACATTAACGAAAAATTGACGTTTATGGACTATAGCGGGATCGGTGCTTAGGCGTCTATCGGGAAGCGGGTCAGCGAGGCATAAAAAAACCCGGCCTCCTGAGAGGCCGGGTTCTTCGGTCGAACAGAGTTCGCCGATTACTCGCGATAGCTCGGAGCGTTGACCGGCTGACCGTTGCTCATGTAGGTCAGGAAGTACTCCAGGTCGCGATACTCCTCGCTCTGCTCCTTGAACGGCTTGGCACGGACGTTCTTGTTGCAGCCCTTGAAGCGGTTCTCGAAGGTGAGCAGGTGACCCTTCTTGGCGCGGTACACCGGGAAGCCCGTGGGCTGACCCAGACTCGGGCTCAGCGTATTGGCACGGATGCGGTTACCCGAGTTGTACATATGGCAGTCGGCGCAGGAGAAGTTCAGCTGACCGCGCTTGGCGTAGTACTCGAACTTGCCCTTGTTGTAGGCCGCCAGTTCCGCCTGAGTCTTCGGCGTCAGCACATGCAGCTTTTTGCCGCGCGAGGTGTAGGCCATGTAGGCCGAGAGCTCGGCGATCTCGCCCGTGCCGTACTTGAGAGCCTTCTCGCCGTTCTTTTCGCGGCAGGCGTTGATATCCATCTCCAGGGTGCGGACCTGGCCCGTCTGCCGGTCGAAGTACGGATAGTTCTGGCGGATACCGATGCCGCCATTCTTGAAGCAGCTGGAGTAGGTCTTGCCGTTGGCGAACGGGGTGTTGAATTCTTTCTTACCCTTGTCCAGCTGAATGTCGTACGGCGGGAATTCCTCGATGGCTTCCCACTGCTCGCGCTTGTCCTTCGGACCGACGGCATAGGCGCCGTTGGCGAACTCGGCAAACGGCAGGCCGGGGAATCGCTTCACGAAGTACTCGCGGAAGGCCTTGAGGTCCTCCTGCGGGGTGGACGCCTGCGCGACGATCGGCGCGATACCGAATACGGCGAGCGTGGCGGCTGCGATTAGCATCTTTTTCATTGCTTAAACTCCTTACATCCTGTCCGCCCAGTGGGGCGGGTACGATGATTTGGCGGAACCGTTACCGAATCTTGGCCTCGGTGGAATCGCTCTCGCCCTTGTTGTCGACCCAGCTCAGCTTGATGGTGTCGCCCTTTTTGGCGCCGGTGAACTGGAAGGACAGGTAGGGGTTTTTGGAGATGGCCGGGCCC
>Ga0102944_1000787_pt1 | contig 22868 bp, 19 predicted proteins | sample SalPonD_shore_MG_FD_78172 | JGI IMG/M metagenome (GOLD analysis project Ga0102944, IMG submission 78172) | Salt pond soil microbial communities from South San Francisco under conditions of wetland restoration - Salt Pond MetaG... | ecosystem: Environmental > Aquatic > Marine > Intertidal zone >...
ATACTTCTTGGATTAGTAACCAGTTTCTCACCCTGTCTCTTTCCTGTACTCCCTACATTTATCGCATATTTGACGAATAATTCTGAAGATCGTAGGGATGGAATAATATCTGCTACACTTGTCACGTTAGGTATCATGACAATATTTCTTGTTATGGGACTAATATTCAATGTAGTCATTAGCTTTTTTACCAGAAACTATCTATTATTCCGTACAACTCAGGGCATAATTCTCATATTCCTTGGGATACTTCTCCTAACTGGAGTCTCACTCAAATTCAATTTTCTCAATAAAATGAATTCTTTTGCAGACAGCGTTGTGCAAAAGATAAAGAATCCAATAATTACCGCATATGTTATTGGATTGGTATTTACTCTGCTTGCAGCACCATGTGCAATCATCCTCTTTGCAACTTTGATTGCATTGATAAGTGGGGAGAGTCTGGCAATTACATTATTCGCTATGATACTCTATTCGATTGGAGCAGGATTACCATTCTTCGCAGTAGGTGGGTTTATTCCATATCTTAAGGATGTAATTATAGAGAAACAAAAATCAATTCAGAGCGGATTGACCATATTTTCGGGTTTATTGATTATTGGGATTGGTGGATTATTGACTTTACAGGGACTCCGGATTGTCGCAGTGTGAAATTCCTAATATAACGCTGATCCTGTATAATATGTACAATCTATTTATTTTTCCATCTAGTGAGACGAAGTATTCGATTAAATTTATATTGGGAATGATATAACTATCAGTAAGTAGTTATGTCAAGCGACAAATTTGACGATAGTTTACTGGATGATTATGATACTGATTCTGGTGAACCTCGAGGCGAAATTATATCAGATAACTCTGATGATGAAAAGAAGGGAAGTCTCAAAATGGGACTTCTGGTTGGTATAGGCATTACCCTGGTTCTTGAATTGGCGATAGGATTGGTTCTTGATGTCCAAGGCAACCTAGTTCACAGATATATTGCCTACATGTTGGGACTTATCCCGATATTTGTAGCAGCAATTTACACTCGGAGTGTTCTGAAAATGTTCTTTGTAGGAGCACCAGTTTTAATGGTTGCCAGTTTTGGTCTACCATTACTTGCACCGACAGTTTTCTCAGCACCTATGGCTCCTTTCTTGAATATAATACCAATATTCAGTCGTGGAGCAGAAATCCTGGCAGGACTTGGTGTTGTCGATCCACAGACGCAGAGTATTGTAGTGATGGTTGAGACGTATGGAATTCTATTCGATTTACTTTTCGGTATTTTTGTTGCAGGTTTTGCAGCAATTGGATTAACTGGGATTGTTAAGATCGTTACACAGAAACCAAATATATTGTCCATTGTTAGTTTTGTATTCTCTATGGTATTCCTGGTGATTGGAGTAGTTCTACTCCCATACTTGTTAGTTGTTTTCTCAGGCGTATCACAGTTTGGGATGACTTTCTCAGTAGGTGGATCACTTCTCTACCAAGGAACTGAGATTGCAACTGATCCCAATGGCAATTTGACTCAGGCAAATGCACTGTTTGCTGAGGCTGAAAGTTGGTTTAACCAAACTGAAGCTATGCTCCAAGGTCTATCCGCACTTGGATTATTCACGCTAATGGGTAAATATAATCCGACGATTAAAGTGATCGTTGATAATGGATTAGTTCTGGTACGATCTGCAGTGGACTTGGCTCAAGGTATTGCACCAGCGATGGCTGGGTTTGGTGCCATCAGCAAAGGTATGAATCAAGCTATGGCAGCACTGAATGATTCAAGCACCGCTTCACTTGCCTTGCTACAATCTAATTCAAGTCAATCGCAATTTGAACAAGGCTTGGATATTATCGAGAGAGGACTTGATAATTTCACTGATGCAATACCAAATATCAAGGATGCTGTGAATCGACTTACATCAGATATTAATCGAGATGAACTTACTCAAGCACTTCAATCACAGGGTGTAACCAATGTTGATTCACAGTTAGAATTGTTATATTCTGCTGTACCACTTCTGTCTACAACCTTAGATGTTTTCTCTAATAACAATAAAAAAGGATTAATTGATGATCCCAATGGTGTAGCCAATGATACAGAACGTGCACCTATAATCCATCTTCTACTTGGTGCTCGTGCCATGAATCAGGTACAGGCAAAGATCGGCGAGACCACCAGTTTCCAGGGAACCGGCACATTATTCAGAGAGATGATCTATCATCTGAACAAAACGATTGCAGCTTTAAGTCCTTCAAATAATCCAGCAGTACAAGATCTAAATGATCTCACACTCTCAGATGCAGCACCAGCTACAATTGTTCAGTTAAAGGATCAGATTACTGGTACTGTTAACTTTCTCAGGGATGCTGGTAATACAACGATAAGTATTGGTCAATTTGGGATAATTGCATCTCCCACCCTGACAAGTATGAATACTACTATGACAGTTTTAACCAATTCATCTGATTTCACCAGCTTAACCAAGCAAGAGTATAATGATGTTATTGGTGTCTTTGATGGAACTGATCCTGATGTACAAATTGGAATTGTTGCTAACGCAACAAGGATGCAGAATGCTGCAAGAAATACGAAAGGTCAAATTGATAATCTTGAATCAAATGCTCAGGCTAAGAATTACGGTTTTCTCAATGATCCTGCTGTGAAATTCGCTGATCAATTCAGGCAATTCAACCTGACCAGGAATGCAGATAACTTCAAGTATATCTCAACTGGTTTCTCCTCTTTACTGAAGGGTACAAGAGAACTTACCAGTGTCGATAAATCGATTGATAACATCAGTGGTAATGTGACGGTAATCAGTTCTGAGATCAGTATAGCGAACCAAAATGCCAGTGACGGTTTCTTTGGTGCAGCTCAAACACATCTGACTAATGCAAATAACTCAGTAACTACCGTAGAAACCGAGATAGTTACGGCAAATTCAACCTTGCAGGTATCGAAGAATCATTTACTAAATGCCTCCATCAGTTTCAATAAGACCACCGCGACCATGCCACAAATGCAGAAAACTAGCGATTCACTGGCTAAGATATCACAGAAAATGGAAAATATCCAAGTTGGTGATGGTACCAAGCAAGGTCTTACAGGTATTGCTTCAGATATTGATGCCATTCAGGTCGATATTGATCAGATTAACACCGAATTGAATTCCGGTAGTCCTCAATATTCTAACATTCAGCCAAAAATTAATGATATCAATACCAAACTTGGTGATATTGGTGATGAAATCAACTATATCCAAACACAATTTACTGGAATTCAGGGAGACCTGACCGGTGTAGGTATTGCTTCATCATAGAACTGCAATCCACTCTATCAAAAATATCTTAACACAATCAACTTAATTTAATACATCAATTTTTCTTATCATCTATATGATTAGTACAGATCCACCTCTTATGCGATTGTATCAGTACTCTAGTGAATACAAGAGGACCATCTACATCGCAACTCTATTTTCGATACTCAACAAATTATTTGATTTGGCACCACCAATTCTGATCGGTGCAGCTGTTGATATCGTGGTTCGTCGAGAATCATCTATCTTTGCGCAATTCGGCGTAAAGAATCTAATCGACCAGTTGATAGTACTAGCGATTTTAACCTTTATCATCTGGGCATGTGAGTCGATATTTGAATATCTCTATAAATTAGCCTGGAGAAATCTAGCCCAAGTTATCGAACATAAACTGAGAATGGATGCCTATAATCACATTCAGACACTGGATATGGCTTGGTTTGAGAATCAGAAATCAGGAGGACTGATGTCAATCCTTAATGATGATGTCAATCAACTTGAAAGATTTCTTGATAACGGTGCTAATTCCATCTTACAGGTATTGACCACGATTATTACAATTTCAATCTGGTTTTTCATAATCTCACCACCTATTGGAGCAATATCGATGATACCCATTCCATTAATTATCATCTTTAGTGTGAAATTCCAGAAAAAATTGGAACCACGCTATGCCAAGGTAAGAAATACAGTTGGTATATTGAATGGTCGATTATCAAATAATCTGTCTGGTATTGCCACAATTAAATCCTATACCAATGAAGAATTTGAGGCAGATCGAGTCGAGGAGGCTTCAGTTGATTATGCTGATGCTAATACGGATGCAATTCGATTGAGTTCTGCATTTTCTCCGATGATCCGAATGATCATTGTAGCTGGTTTTATTGCCATGCTAATTGTTGGTGGGATGTTAACTCTTAACGGACCGATAGAGGTCTGGCAATATACCATCATTATATTTCTGATTCAACGACTCCTTTGGCCACTGACCTCTTTAGGTGAGGTTTTTGACCAGTATCAACGTGCTATGGCATCAACCAATCGAGCACTCAATCTTCTAGATACCAAACCAGAAATTGTGGATGGACCCAAATCGCTACCAAGATCTGAGGTAAAAGGTAAAATTGATATCAATGATCTTTCTTTCAGCTATGCTACCAGATCAAATATTCTGACGAATATTGATGTCAAAATCAAACAGGGAGAAACTGTAGCATTTGTTGGATCGACTGGTGCTGGTAAATCGACAATTGTTAAACTTCTTCTACGTTTTTATGATCCTCAGGAAGGTAATATCGAGATTGATGGTCATGATATCAAAGAACTTACACTCAAAGATCTTCGAGCGGCAATTGGAGTAGTTTCACAAGATACCTTCATTATCGATGGAACTGTCCGGGATAATATAGCCTATGGAGCAATCGAAGCGGAGATGGAAGATATTATTGCTGCTGCAGAAATCGCGGAGATCCATGAGTTTATTGAGAACTTACCTGAGGGATATGAAACCCTGGTTGGTGAGCGAGGTCAGAAGCTCTCCGGAGGACAACGGCAACGAATTTCAATTGCAAGGGCAGTGCTCAAGAATCCCCCAATTTTAATTCTTGATGAAGCTACATCAAGTGTAGACAATGAGACGGAAGCAGCAATTCAACGATCTCTTGACAAAATAATTGTAGGTCGTACAACAATTGTAATTGCACATAGGTTATCTACAATTGTGAATGCAGATCAGATCTACGTTCTCGAAGATGGTCAGATAATTAATTCAGGTACACATGAAGAATTACTGGCTAAAGGTGAGATCTATGCAGCATTATGGAGAGTACAAACTGGAAAGAAGGTTGTTAAAGAATTAGCTGATTAATTCTCACTTCGATCAGGTTGAGAAACACTATACTTTTGGGAAGATCTACGTCTTTTTTAATATCACAACAAATCATCTCATATGGTAAACAAAGGAGACCCTGCACCAGACGCAACAGCTAGGTACTCAGCTGGAGAACAGATAAATCAAGAGATTTCACTATCTACAGCTTATGAGCAGTCTGATAAAGTTGTAATTTATTTCTTCCCTGCAGCATTTACTGGAGTCTGTACCAAATCATCCTGCGAATTACGAGATGATATAAAGGAATTTGCCAATTTAGGAGCTAATATTTATGGAGTATCAACTGATATGCCGTTTTCATTGCAGAAATTTGTCGAGATAAATGATATCAATTATCCCGTACTTTCTGATTGGAATAAAGAGATGATCAATGCATTTGATGTGGTGGATAATGATTTTGCAGGTGGACTCAAAGGAGTGGCAAAAAGATCAGTCTTCGTTATAGATGATAACAAGATCACCTATCAATGGATCGCAGAACATCCTGGAAAATATCCACCTTTTGATGAAGTCAAGGCGTTACTTGATTCATAAATTTATCTGGATCTAATTAATTGATTAAATTTAATTGAATTAATCTAAGTTCTGAAAAAGAAGGATGAATTATTCAAATTGTGACAATCCAGCCCGAAATGTTTCTGCGGAAAACCGTACTTGATGAATATGCGGAACATGCAATCCAGGCGGATTTAGATAAGGATATCATTCCATTTCTTGAAGATAATCCCGGAGTATGGTGGAATGCTTATAGTCAGGAATATGGTGTAACCATCAGAGAATTCCCATATGAGGCAAGGAATGGATTTTTCATCGATGTTGACCGAAGAGTATGTACACATCGCTTCTTATCGAAAGGTATTGTCCGCCGAGATAAAATACTAGAAGAGAAGGTATATAGATCCATAGTACCCCCTATTTACCGATCTAATTGGTTTGATCTACAGGATGCAACTAGAACTTATTCAGTATTAATAATTGATATAGAACCCTTAGAAAAAGAAGTGGCAGTAGAAAATTTTGGATTGTATAACAGTTGGGGAAAGGTCTCGAGTCGAGATCAATTTCACCATCCAAGGTTGATTAAACCAACTTGGGATAAAATGAAAGATAAATTGTTGAATTAATTCAATCGATTATCTCGTTTATTTGCATGGTACTTACGGTTCTCCTCCATTCTGGTTTTCAGCTCCTCTTTTGAGATACTCTCATCTTGAAGGACATAGGAGAAATAAGTCAACCAAAGAACTACCATTAAGAGAACAGATCCATAATTCACAGTATTAATTCCTCGTTGTACTTTCTCAATTGAAAATTCCAGCTGATTACTATCCTTGAGAAGGATATTGAGAGCACCAGTATAATTCAATTCCTTAATTCTTTGATCTACCAAATTGAGTACCTGTTTGTATTGATTCAATTCACTGGTATCTATCCAAGAATACAGAAGTTGATGTGTTTTATCTATGACATCATTTATTTCAAGTTGCTGTTTTTCTCTGAAAGCAAGAGCATATCTACGTTGGATCTGATCGACTTCAAATTGGTTTAAATTAAAATTCCAATCTGTACTTGGGGTAATAGGTGACATGGGTGAATCAAGTTGCATTGTAAAATTAGAATTTAGTATAGGCAAACCAAAATTCCTACCAAACACATAGAATGATTCTTTGATTGCACCAACTATCCCAACTGATGACGTTTGATTGTATAATGGTAACAATGAATCCATACTGAAACCTATTTCTCCAACATTATATTCCTGGTATAATGGCTCGTTTGAGTTAGATTGTATCTTCTGCAGATAATATCTTGATGGATCTGCAAATAGAAAAAGACCATAATAGTACCTACTGGGAAATTCCCGATAGTAATTTCTCCTTACCTGATCCTTGAAGGTTTCAGCGAACCCACCATCAACTATAACAGCATTTTTACCATCGATCTGTTTGGTTCTCTGTTCTAGATATGATGCCAGAGACTGAAGATCATTAAGATTGACATTTTTAAAACTCATTTCAAGATTGAAGGCAGAGAATATTTTCTTAACCTGACTGGAAAATATGGTAAATGCCTCATCACGAGCAATATTATTGTAAATAATATCATTACTATCTGTTGTAATTACAATTCTAGCAATATGGATCTCTGATTCTAAAGGCATATAATTATAAGATAATGGGCTACCAGCTATAATCTGTTCCAAAATTGAATTTACTCCTGTTGCAGTAAAGTTTACCTGCTGGTTTAAATTAAATTTAGTAATAGACGGTTCTATTCCAAAAAGTGGGGCAATAGCTGTGGGATCAAACAGAATTTGGCGGTACCTCAAATTATGTAAACTTCGTAGGTCAGGTTCTCTGAAGATATTTGTGTTCGGAAGACCAGGAGTGATCCAATGATACTGTTCAGAAGTAAGATTATCTAAACGAGTTAAATTTGTCAGGTGTATCTGATACATGTCATTTAGTTTGTACTTAGAAAAGTATGAATTAAGGGAATCAGCTGGTATTTCCATACCATGAAGAGACTGACTTGCGTTTAGTGGTGATTTAACTGTCCGAAGAGAGGTATGATTAGTCACATAATCATAGAAATTAGCGAATTCTTCCTGTGTAGATGATTCGATGGAGATATTAAACTTAATTTTCATCCCGTATGATGTCTCTGTGACCTGAGAACTCCAAATATCAGTAGTATTCTGTTTTGGGTAATATGATTCCTCAACAAGCTGTTGAAACAGTGATTGATTTAATAATTCTTGGAATTGATTATTATAACCCCATAGTTTGATATTTACTGGCAAGACATCATTGATCTTGGAAAGATGATCTGGTATTTCATTGGTATTAATTGCAAGATTCTTCGTAGATGAGGAAATAACTAAGATTGAAATTATACCGATAACTATGATGGATCTATGAAATCTCACGTATATCTCTCTCTACTGAACATAAATTAAAGGTATTGAATTATTAACATCCAGAGACGAAGGTGAACTACCCCGACCTGAAGGACGAAGTCTTCTTGTCGTTTTAGATAACTGTAGATGCAGAATAATCAAATATAATCATTCAATTTCAGGCAAAATTCAAGTATGAGGCATGTAGAACAGGATATAAATTATTGTGAGTTTAATCAGAATTAAATTAATAATCTACTTAAGATTTATCAGTTAATCGTTTTATTAATTGATTTCCGCCAATTTTTTACCATCACAATATATATTAGGAAATTGGAAAAATTTAATGTATAGGTTCAGGATTTATAAGTGATAATAATACACTTTAGTTAACGGGAATTTAACCTGAGTCAGGTTAAATTTCCGCCCTCTCCTCCCCTTAATTTTACAATTTATCTGATTTATTTGATACTTAAAATTAAAAGCATGAAAATGAGATTATCATAATGATTAATGGATTAAATACAATTTTGGTACTGTAATTTGTTTCAATCTTGGTTATCGGAATTGTAGGTATTCCTAAGTATTTATCAAATTGAGTTGTATAGATGGTTTGAGCTCATCGGATGGTGTGCAAATCTATCTCAGTATGAGCTCATTCTTCCATATCAATATCATCAACTTCGTGACCAGGGTCCAAAAGTTCAATGTCAACAAGTAAAACACCAGCTTTGTATGATGCTTTGGCAGTATCGGGGATCACTGCTTCTTGAAGTACAATCTCCCATTTGTCATCGGGCCTAGTCGAGTATTCGCGAAGGTCTTCACGAACAGACGCAGAGACAAGCAATAATCGTTCTTTTGCCTGAACATTCAGTCCACCTTCACCAATGCCTGGAAGAGGAACTACTACACGTAGTTTGTTATCTTCGACGTATTGAAATCCAAAGTCAAATTGTCGAAGTTGTCTAAGACGCCAATTACCCCCTAATACGGGGGCACGGCGGAATTTCTGATAACCCATTCTTGGGTGTCTTCTTCTTTGATTCATGGTTATTCACCAGTGCTACTCATCAAATGAGATGGGGACATCATATGCTTTATCCTGCCGCTCTTTGACTTCTTTTGCCAATTGAACTAACTGTTCACTAAAGTTTCGAGCCAATCCTGAGAGCTGTATAAGGATTTCGGGAAATCTTACGGGTGGGGTATCAATTGTTGAGAGATTTTGCAAGATCTGATAGTAGAAATTACAGGATTCAACTACTTGTACCCTGAGAGGTTTCGCAATACTGGATAAAAATACATCACCCTGTTTGCTTCGTCTGAATTGTAGACTATCCTCTTCGGTCTTGTCCAACAGATTAGCCTCAGCAAGTCTATGCAATATAGGATAAACCGTACCTGGTTTCGGAGTCCACTCGTTCGTTTGGAGCATCAATCGCTCCATAATTTCAGATGGTTGTTCAAACTGATTGTCAACGAGAGTAAGAACCCAAAATTCTGTCTCAGACAGGAGTTTACCTTTGCTTTGAAACGCTTTTAGCCACATAATATCACCATTTTGAGGTCTAAATATTAGTACAATATTTACTATTATCCTCCAATTCAGGAGAATAGAGATTGTATCTTTATTTAGACCTCTAAATAAGCACTAGATAATATATGCGTAATCGATTATATAAAGACTGAGAATTCAGATATTATTTTATTCCTGTATTTTTAGAGCTCTAAATAATATCAATAGGAAAAAGTAATACGTGATTCACGAATTCAGACCCTATGATAATAATTAATAGAAGATAGTGGCTAGGAGTTAACTGAACAGGTCACTGAATATAGATTTATTAGCAACTAAAAGGGTAGTCTGTGTGCAGGGCTGATAGTGTAGCCTGGATATCATTCTGGCCTCCGGAATTATCCAATAATGGAGCTAGCCTGAGACCCGTGTTCGAATCACGGTCAGCCCGCCATTTTATATTATTCATCTGAAAGATAAGGTGCCAAATATATAATTATTAACTAATTAACAGAGGACATATTTTTCAGTAAATTTCAGCATGGTTTGAAGATGCAAGTTTTCGGTTAGCTGGTCCTATACGCAAAAATTAATTATACTAAACCTTCGAACCATGCTGCGAAAAGTAACATTAACTCAGAGTTGGTCTCGGTACAAGAAATTGAATAAGAAGTCCAAAGAATATTGTTAGTATAGTCATCAGTAAGATAATCTGCCAAAAGGTTAAATCTGGCAGGGGGACATTCATCCCGAATAGACCACTGATTACGGTAGGAATAACTAATAATGCACCAAGGATTGTTAAGACATAGAATTGTTTCTGCATCAGTTGATTGGAGATTGCAATATTGAGATTAATAATATTGGACAATTCCTCTCGAAGTGTCTCAATATAATCAATGGAATACAGTAATCGATCCTCGGGATGATCCCCTACCTCCTCACTATCAAGTTCAGGTACCTCACCTTCCATGATTTCTCGAACATGTTCAAGATCTGCCTTGATTAGTTTATTTGCATCAAATAATCTACTCTTAAGAGTAAGAAGCGAGGCTAACCAACCTCTTTCCAAGTTAGACTTGAGTTGTTTTCCCTCGGTATGATCAATAAATTCTTCAACTGAATTCATGACCTCAATACCCATCTCGAATAGTTCGGATAGGATTGTTTTGAATAAGGTAGAGATGGTATGTTGCATCTTTCGGGTCTGGATTTTAGCCATAATTTCAGGAAAAATCCCTATCTCGGTGGATCCTACACTGTAGATTTTATTGTCAAGTAAGATAAAAGTAACCTGTAGCTGGAATTCATCCTGTTCAAATATCTTATGAGTTGGCATGGAAAGAACAATAACCGAAAAGGTATCTTCATTATCCTCAGTCGTTGGGTATAATGCAACCCTAGGTCGCTGTTCTTCCAATAGGTCTTCAGTAAATCCACGAGATTTGTCGATAATATCTGGCAGAATACTGCGCACATCATCATTTGACCTCAGATGAACCCAGGCTAATCTATTTTCAGATAATTGAGTGAGTGCATCTTGACCTGTATCAAAAAGCTGGGGTACAGAATTTTGGTCAAATAGAAGAACCCGAGGCATATAATTGGATAAAGATGATACGTAACATAATATTTTCTACTGTGAGATAAACATTCAATCTTCTTCATTATATTTTAAGGGATCAAAATCAACCATACCCATATCATCCTCCAGTTTTTTCACGAGTATCTCCAGAAGGTCCGAGTAGTCTTCATCGTTAATATTTCCTTTATTGTACTGATTTTTTATCTGTGAAAAGATTACGCCAATATCTGGAATTGACTGCAGTAATATATCAGCTTTAACAAAAGATTCTACATCTAATTTGACTGCCTTTTCAACTACTGTTTTCCAAATATCCAAATCACTGAGTTTGGAGGCTTCAACCTCTCGCTCACGTGCCATTTCATCGAAATCAGACATATTATTCCGCTCCTTCAATAGGATGACCCAGATGAGTGGGATTAAATTGTGTAGACCCGCCATTTTTATTGACCCACAGAAGGCAGGATTTCACCAGTTTCGAGTAATAATTATTTGTGATAATTGCCTTTGAACGACATTTGGATAGGTGAGCTAGGATAATACCTAGGTCAGGTACAGCTTGGAGAAGTATATCAATTTTAGTTGAAATCTCTGCATCCATATTCACAATATTCTCCACCACAGACCAGTATACATTCATCTCACTAATTCCCTGAGAGGCAATTTCACGCGACTTTGCAATATCTTCATCGGAAAATTCTGTGATAGAGCTATCCAAATACACCACTTAGGTCCTATAGTTCGATTTCCAAGTTCCCATTAATAAATTTCTTTCATGATCGTAAAAATAATCGTAATATCAAACGTATTCCAATCGATTTCAGACGAGAATTACTATTATCAACTATATGGGAAGCATTCAGCCCATAGACAAAGTACGAATATCGTAGACCAAATGAATAGCTTATTTTCAAGGGAAGAACATATGGGGAAGAATCCACACATACCAGCTCAAATTAGAATTAGAATACTCTGCCAAAAATAGATAGCTTCAATCAAAAGTAATCAATTCTGCTGGTTTAATCTCAGTCGACCATGAATATTTTTCTTCTATTTTCTGTAATACGGAATTTACTTTTTGTTGTTCTCTAGTTTCATTATAGAATAGTATCCGGCAAATTCCACCTCGTGATCGTTTTAATTTTTGGTAGACGGTTTTGGCTGTCCTAATCAGATCAAATACAATCAGTAATTCAGCTTCGGGTATATCGAGATCTCGTTCCCCAACATTTGATAGTACTGCTACCATTTGCTTATTGGATTGCCTGAATTCATCCAAAGCTTCAATCCTTTGGTGATGAGGAACTTGACCAGTAATTTTCACGGTAGGTATGCCAACATTCTCGATTAGATCTGATACCGTATCTACAGTATCAAGATAACTACACAAGACTACTGATTTATTGTATGCCTTGACCAATCCTCGAATTGCGAGGAATTTTGCAGGCACTCGAGGCAAAGTCGATTTCAGATAATCCTCATCAAGTCCGTAATTGAGCAGGTGGTGGAATGAAGATTCACCAGGCATAGACCAGAGATATTTTCTGACAAGATAACCACGGTGAAAGTCTTGTGCTAGCTTCGGAGGAACGGGAAGAGGACCGAATAATTTGGTCATATCACGTTTAGCTTCGGCATAGAGTTCGGGATTTTCCTCTTTGATAAATTGCATCAGACGATGTTTTGCTTCTTTGATATGGACATATAATTCACCAGAAACCATACTCAATCGAAAATCATCAACTCCAGTTGCAATTACCTCACTCATCTTGATATGTTCGTTAATATCACTTGATTCCAGCATATCCATGGTAATAATCTGAGTATTACCCATAATTTCAAGGAGTGATTTCAATTCTTTTTTTATACGCATTTGATCCCTATCGAGAATATAGTGTTCATCACGGAGTGTTCCGGACATCCCAATCACCATCTTTTTATCAAAAAATGGCATTAACTTGGGATAGGGTTGTTTGAATGAATGAGAGATACCCATGCGTTTTAGAATCTGATCTACCTCGTTTATAACTACAATATCAAATTCTCGGACTGCATCAGGATATCGTTCCAAAGTATTTGATAGGGTTTGAGGAAGACAGAAAATGATTTGATGAGATTTGAGATAATGAGCACGGACTTTGGAGGGGACTCGACTATCAATTAATTGCATGTCCACTCCAGAAAGATACTTTTCCATATAATTGTATGTCTCATATAGTGAGGTGGAAGCCTGAAGTATAACTAAAATATTTTTCTGCTTAAAAGTTTTCCCGATTAATGAATATTGTAAAAATCGTTTACCAAGACCACAATCCAGTTCAATAAGCACGTTGAAACCATTAGCTACATGGAGTTCAGTCAGATCCAATATATTTTGTTGGTACTCTCTTGGCTCGAATGCCTCAACTTCGGACATATCAAAAGAATCTATCGAGTTCACACTCTTAAACTTAATCATGGGACCTTTTTCCAAGTGAACGTCAGTTCTGTGTTATTCCAAGCAATTTTATTCATTTCAATTTCCATTATACTACTAGTTTATAGCTTCTGAGTGCTAATAGGTACTGTCCAATGGATAATTTTAGTGCAAATACTTGGTTTGTCACTGGAGCCACTGGTTTAGTTGGGAGTACAATTATTGAGGAATTGCATGAAAATGAAATTCATGTCATTGCCTTGGTCAGAAAAGGATCTCCTCAACATATGATAGATTTCCTTGATAAATTAAATGTGAAGGTAATCTATGGAGATATATTAGACCAGTCAAGTTATATTAATTTTCTTCCAACTTGTGATATTGTCGTTCACACTGCAGCAACAGTACAAAATAGAGATAAGAAGCAGAATTGGAAAGTTAATCTTGATGGAACCCAGAAGATATGTGATGCGATGCGAAAGGTGGGAATCCAGAGATTGATTCATATCTCAACTGCGGGTGTATATGGAAAGGTCAAGAAAAAACCACTGGATGAAACAAGTAAGACTTTTCCTTATGGAGACTATCTAAGGAGTAAATATGCTGCAGAAGAATTGATATTATCTAACTATGAGGATTTATCTACGACAATAATTCGACCACCATTTATCTTCGGAGAACCTGATAGAGATCGTCACATCTATTCAAGTCTAATTGATAGTCTACCCACAACGATTTTACCTCGAATTTGGCGGAATGATCCTGAATTAGGTTTTGTTCATGCAGAAGATATTGCAAGATTGGTTCTTCATGCAGGTTCTCTTGCTAAAACACCATCAAAGATCTATAATATCCAGTCATTTGCAATCAGACTTAGTGACCTATATTCGATGATCAATCAAGCTAGGGAAACGAAAACACCGATTATTCCGATACCTTACCTAATAGCCTACATGCTTGCGAGTTTGGGAGATATGATAATGAAGTTGCAATCGAAATCATTTAAAATTCGACAAAGACTAGCTATAGTTAGAGGTAATTGGATCTTTGATACTAAACGAGCACGTGAAGAATTGGGATTCCGACCTATGCATACCGAAAGTTCTGAATTGGAACGACTGATGACAGAATATTACCATGGCAATGTCACAAGTAGCTCCATTAGAGATGCAATGACAAATATCAATAGTTTAATGTCTAAAGAAGAGCAAACAGTCCACAAATAAAGATAAAATGGGATAACTTCAGGTAATAGTGTATCTTTAAGGTAAATGGATGAGAATGAAATTACTAACAAATTGAGGTGAACCGAGTATTTCGCTTGATATATTTCAAAAATTCAGCATAAATGATCAGGGAAGAAGCCAAAACGGTTATCCATAACCATTCTAAACCAGTCAATGATTCAGTTCCAAAAACGGGATTGAAGAAATTGATTTCATTACCAGTAATCGCAGTCAGAATCCCATCACCTTCAATAATGAAGACTTGGAGCATAACTGAGAATACGACGGTATAAACCAAAATTTTGTTTTTGAAGAAATTCTTGTTCAAAATTGAGGCTGTATCTTCTCTGACGTTAATCGAATGTGCAAATTGTGCAAATCCTAAGATCGAGAATGCAATGGTTCTGGCTTTGTTGATATTATGATAAGTTCCAAACACATCTGTTGTGTAAAATAGGACATAAGATCCTAATGTGACGAGACTCATGAAACTACCAAATAACAGTATATGATTAATCCGTTCACCTGACAATAATTCCTCATTGGGGTCACGTGGTGGTCGTAACATGATATTTTCGCTAGGAGGATCGACTCCAAGTGCGAGTGCAGGTACACCATCTGTAACAAGATTGACCCAGAGGATCTGTACGGCAACTAGTGGTGTTGGTAAACCGAGGATGATTCCAAGAAAGATTACGACAATTTCCGCAGTATTACTGGAGAGCATGTACCGTATGAATTTGGTAATATTATCATAAATTCCTCTTCCTTCTTCGATCGCATTTACTATTGTGGTGAAATTATCATCTTCTAATACTATATCAGCAGTTTCTTTAGTAACATCAGTACCTGATCCCATGGCAATTCCAATATCAGCACCTTTTAGTGCTGGCGCATCGTTAACACCATCACCAGTCATCGCAACCACATCACCCTCGATTTTCAAGGCACGGATAATCCGTAATTTATGCTCGGGAGAGATACGGGCGAAAACATTCACATTGCTAATACTGTGGGCTAATTCCTGATCAGACATTTTGTCTACTTCTTTGCCCTCAAATGCACCATCGTACTCATCGTTGGCAATACCTATTTGTCTGGCAATTGCCATTGCTGTTTTCTTATGGTCTCCAGTTACCATAATTACCCGTATTCCAGCCTCATGACATTCTTCTACGGCTTCTTTGACACCTTCCTTGGGAGGATCAATCATCCCCATCAATCCGACAAAAATTAGTTCTTCCTCAAATTCGTAAATATTATGCACTGCATCAGTTATCGCCTGATATCCAAATCCAAGTACTCTCAGAGCACTATCGGCCAAACTATCAATGGTGTCCTGTATCTGTTTTCGCATGTCATCTGTGAATTTTACGGGACCATCTCCAAAATCAATGTAATTGGCTCGATTCATGAGGATCTCAGGTGCACCTTTGGAAAGGGCATATTTCTTATCTGATTCGGTACTTTCCACAAATACAGTCATCTGTTTTCGTTCACTATCAAATGGGATTTCATCATATCGTGCAAATGATTGAACAATATCAGAACGGTTAGCATCTATTGTGTCTGCTACTCTGAGAAGTGCCAATTCAGTTGGATCACCAATTGCTTGTTCTGAATTCAATTCAGCATTATTACAGAGGATTGCCGAATTAAGAAGATTATCAGCAGAGGAATTGTTTCCCAAGACTGAGGAGTATTCAGTTGGACTATAGATCATAGGACCATTTTCTTCAAATAAAACAATTTTTTTGACGGTCATCTGATTGAGGGTAAGTGTCCCGGTTTTATCCGTACAGACAGTTGTCACAGAACCCAAAGATTCTACTGCAGGTAATTTTTTGACAATAGAATTCCGTTTGGCCATTCGTTGTGTACCAAGCGCAAGTGCAAGAGTGATGACAATAGCTAAACCTTCGGGAATGGCAGCTACTGCAAGACTGACTGCGATAATTAGCATCTCTTTGAAGGGATGGCCTGCGACAATCACTCCATAAAATACCATGAAGACCATCATACCTATAATAATTGTACTTAATTTATGACCAAAACGATCCAATCTGACTTGGGTTGGAGTTGGATCTTTCGAAATCTGCTGAACGGATTCCGCAATTTTTCCCATCTCAGTGGTCATTCCAGTTGATGTTACAACTGCTCTACCCTTACCAAAAGTAACGTGTGTACCCATAAAGACGAGATTTATTCTGTCTCCAAGAGCTGCATCTGGATCACAAATTTCAGTAGAATGCTTGATAACTTCTAAACTTTCTCCAGTTAGTTGTGCTTCTTCTGTTCTAAGATTGATAGAATCTAATAGTCGGCCATCAGCTGGGATTCGATCTCCCTGATTAAATATTACGATGTCCCCAGGAACTAATTCCTCAGTTTTGACCTCTTTTTCTTCTCCATCTCTAATAACACGGGTGGTCTGTGTAACCATTTGTTTCAAGGCTTCAATTGCCCTATCAGCTTTCCATTCTTGATATACACCCATTATGGCATTCACAACTAAAATTATAGAGATAAGAATCGCATCAGTATATCCTTGATCCTCTATATATCCGAGAACACCACTTATCAGTGCAGCAATAATTAGAATAATCACCAGAGCATCTTTGAATTGATCAAAGAAAATGTCAATAATAGATTCCTTTTCAGATTCGGTGATAGTATTTCTCCCGTAGATCCCCCTCCGCTTTATTACTTCCTCTTGTGTTAATCCATTTTCATCAACCAGTAATTCGTCCATAGTCTCGCTTTTGTTCCTAGCATGGAATGGTTGATGCAGATTGATAATATGAGAGGGTTCCTTTAATTGCTCCACTTCAGTTACATCCTCCAGAAGTGATCTGTCATACTAGAACTCAGATAGCTCTCGTTCAAAAATATTTTCAGAGGAAGGGGGATTAGCTTTCCTTTCTTAGAACCTTTTATCAATTAAACACACCGTAACTAAAGATCACTCACAGTGGTACTATTTAGGTGCTATGATAAAGTCTAGCTAAAATCAATAATCAGAGGTCCTTTAACCGGTATAATTCAGGAATAAAAACTCCTTCGATATCAAGGTTCGATGCTTCTATAACTCACAATAGCTTATTTATATCGAAAAATATGTTCTCTATCGACAATATTTATTTCCTCGGGGGTACCATTATCCACATCAAATGCTTGATGCAATTGTGTTTCACTATCTAGAAGATTGACAATGTACCTTCCTTCTTCAAAATAGTCTTCGACTAATTTGACTGCTTCTTCGTGATTTTCAAAGGTGAGAAATGGAGCTTCAGTCAGTGGCTCAAAATCGCCAAATATAGTTTGTCTCTCAATGGTTTCAACAATAATATGTTCTGAATCAGAGCTATCAAGATCAGGCAGAAGTTCGTCCATAGGAATGGTTGGAAGTGGATTATCCCGATTTTTGAGTTGATCTAGCTTGGTATGATCCCTTGCCAGCATAGCACGAACTTTTACGTGGTAGGTATACTTCGCGATCTTGAGAGTATTACGACGTAAATTTTCTATTTCGATTAATTTCTCGAGAATTGAGATCGAACTATCATACTCACGTTCATGATCATAGACCTTAATGGCTGATATACCACGTTCAATTGCATTATCATAATCACCTGTTTCGATATAGTCATCCATATATCTGAGAATTGATCGAATTTCCGGTGCCACTACTCTTATTGGAGTGAGAATGTCTAAAAGTACTTTGTCTAGTTAGATAAGATATGAATAAAAATCTTAATAAAAATAAGGTCAGTGATTAGTCAGAGGGTACGTAATTGGGTCAATTTGAATCTACCTTGAGATTAAACCTCCTTGAGATACTAGATTATAGTCGAGTCCGGAAGAATAGGAAACGATATTCCTTGGCAGATATCTTGGGTCAATTATACTCTGTCTACCAACTTGCCGATGATAAGCCTTCGGCAGAAGAAATTGCTGATGCAGTCCAATACCTCACTGAACGAGAATTAATTGAGGAAACCATGGTTGGAGAAGTTGAAATGTATTATATCCTTGATGATGGAAGAGATCTTTTGCAGCGTATTGCTGAAGGTGATGATACTGCGATTATCTGAGTAAAATACCACCATCCATATCTTCAGGTATAGGGACTCCCATTAGATGTAAAATAGTTGGGGCTATGTTTTTCAAACCACCGTCTTCCTGTAAATGAATAGCCGGATTAGTGATAAGGAAAGGAACCTTATTTGTGGTATGTGCAGTATGAACCTGATCTCCATCTAACATCTTCTCAGCATTTCCATGATCGGCAGTTATTACCAATTGATATCCATGTTCTTTACCAGCAGAATAGATTTCACCAAAGGCATCATCAGTTGCTTCAACTGCGGTAATTGTTGCTGGTAAAACACCAGTATGACCTACCATATCAGGACAGGCAATATTGATCACAATAAACGGATAGTTATCAGATGTTATTGTCTTGACCGCCTCTTCGACTATACCAGGAGTTGACATCTCTGGTTTAAGATCGTACGTTGCGATCTTGGGACTGGGTATTAAGACCCGATCCTCCCCTTTGAATGGATCTTCTATTCCTCCATTTAGGAAATACGTTACATGTGCATACTTCTCAGTCTCAGCAATATGCGATTGACGAAGGCCATTATCACTCAGGATTTCAGCCAATGAATTACGGATTTTCTTGGTTTCAAATAACACAGGAAGATCCCAATCATCATCGTATTTTGTCATAGTAACAAATAGAAAATGATCCAATTGAGGAGTGTCAAAATCGACGTCATAGTTGAAGGCTTTTGTAATTTGTCGAGCTCTATCTGGTCGAAAATTGAAGAAAAGTACAGTATCACCTGATGAAATCGCAGCCTCCTCTTCCACAACAATCGGTTTCAGAAATTCATCAGTCTCATCTTCTTCATAGCGTTGTTTTATCGTCTTGATGACATCATCGGTTTTCTCTCCAGTGCGTTTTGTAAGACAGTCAAAAGCAATTTTAGTTCGATCCATCTTATTATCTCTATCCATTGCATAATACCTACCGATTATGGAGGCCAAAGATACATTATCATATTGCGAAATATGATCTGTAAGTTCAGCAATATATCCCACAGAACTATCGACTGGAGTATCTCGACCATCAGTAAAACCATGAACATAGATGTGTTCGGCTTGATCTGCAAATATATCGATTAATGCGTGTAAATGTTTCTGATCACTATGTACTTGTCCATCACTTAGTAGACCCATTAGGTGAAGAATTCCAGAATTTGCAGCAAGATGGTTCTTTATTAGCTGAATCTCCTCCTTAGTTGCAAGGGTTCCCTTTCTGATTGACTGATTAATACGTTCGAGTGATTGGAATGTTATTCGACCAGTTCCAATTGTGAGGTGGCCCACTTCTGAATTCCCCATCACTCCTTCTGGCAAACCAACGTGATTACCCGAGGCATGAACGGCGACATGAGGATAGGTTCTAGTGAGATAATCCCAGTTTGGGGTCTGTGCACTGGTAATAGCGTTACCTTTACTATGTTCTGCGATACCAAACCCATCAACTATAATGAGAATAAATTTTTGCTTGACTTCAATCGCCATAAGATAGGTAAAGATTAGCAGTATCTAAGTATGACCATTATTAGTTGAGAATCATGGACTTTCTACGAGTCAAAAAAGTGATTTCTGATCTAGACGCGTTAGGTGGATCTTTCCTGATAGGTACTGCAGCATCAGCTCATCAGGTAGAAGGTAATAATACCAATAACGATTGGGCAGATTTTGAACTTGTAGATGGAAATATTGCAAATAATGACAAATCCGGAATGGCGGTAAATCATTATGAATTATTTGATCAGGATTTTCAATTACTCGCAGATCTAGGATTTAAAGCTCATCGACTAAGTATTGAGTGGAGTAGAATATTTCCCACCTCCGAGGAGGTAGATAACCAGGAAATTGCTCATTACCGAACAGTGCTTGAGAGTCTACATGATTCTGGTCAGTTGAGTTTTGTTACCTTACATCATTTTACCTCACCAAAATGGTTCATCAAAAAAGGGGGCTTTAAGAAAAAATCTAATCTTATATACTGGGAAGAATTCGTAGAAGTAATTTGTAAAGAGCTAGGTGATGTCATTGATATCTTCAATACCATTAATGAACCATTCATTTATTGTGCAACATCATATTTACAGGGAGTTCATGCACCAGGTGAAAAAAGCCTATTGAGCTATTTTCGTGTAGGTAATAATCTGATGCGAGCTCATTTCTATGCTGTTGATATCATTCGAAAATATTGTCCTGATACTCCTGTAGGACTTGTAAAGAATTTGATCAATTTCACACCAAAACCAGGTTGGAACCCGATTAATTCGATTATTAGTTTCATCAGTGATTTTGGTTACAACAAACGACCGAATTATTCACTAAGAAAACAGCGAATACCATTTGGCTTCTCAAAAATCAAACGAGGAGACATGGGAGATTTTGTTGGAATTAATTTTTACATCAAACTCGTAGTACATTATCGATTTCCTGATTTCATGATCCCTCATGATGCCGATGAAAAGAGATTGAGTCAGATGAAGTGGGGAGTACATCCCAAGGCGATGAGTAAGGAAATCCGTCGATTACATCAAAAATTGGATCTTCCCATTTTTATTACCGAAAATGGATTGGCAACCGATGATGATAACTGGAGAATCGAGTATATTCTTGATCATCTCGAAGAAATCGTGAAACTAAAACAGGATGGGATTGATATTCGCGGTTATTTCTACTGGTCATTCATTGATAATTTTGAATGGGCAGAAGGTTATTTTCCGAAATTTGGTTTGATGTCTTATAACCGTGAAACCTTTGAGCGATCAGTAAAACCTTCTGGAGAGGTTTTAGGTGAAATTGCCGAAAAAGTGTGGAAAGGAAAACGAGTCATAGAATTTTAGTTGGAAGATATTTGCAAGAAGAACTATTGAAATTATAGAGAACCTATCGGCTAGATTTGTATGATTAGTTGGAGAAAAGTTAGGGCGAATAAACAATATTTATGTGTATTAATGAGTTCTAAAAACTTGCTACCATTAGCAAGGACGAGGTAAATTATGGCTGAAAATGAAGATCAACCCGGAGCTGTCCCTAATGTCCCATCATCAGCAAATGATGATGCGGGTAAGACTGAGGAATTACAATCACAAGTAGACGAATTAAAAGAAAAAATTGGCAGCTTGGAAAATGATATAAAGAATTTAACAGAAAACTTGGAAACTGAGAAAAGTCAAAAAGCTGAGATTGAGAAACAATTAGAAGAAACTAAAGAAAAACTCGCAGCAGCTGAAGAGACTAAGAAAGAGCTTGCAGAAGTCAAAGCAGAGCTTGGTGAGGCAAAACAAGCAGCAGGTGATGCAGAACAGAAAGATCTTAAAATCAAAGAACTTGAAGGTAAAATTGAAAATTTGAATGAAGAACTGAAAACTGCAAAAAGTGAAAAAGCAGAAATTGAAGCAGATGCTGATGCTGCAGAACAAGATGTTCAACAACTCAAACAACAGGTATCAGAACTTGAAGGTGAGATTAAAGAATTGAAATCATCTAGTAGCTCTGTAAACGATCTACAGGATGAGGTCAAAGTCCTTCGGATATTAGCCTCAACTGAGAGTCAAGCTTTGGAGATGTTCAACATTCTCAAGAAATATAACAGTATGAATCTCAGAAAGCTATCTATGCAAGCTGGAATGTCATCACAAGCAGCAATGAATCTTTTAGAAGGACTCGAAAAAAATGGACTTGTCAAAATTGAGAGAGCCAGTGGTGATGATACAGATCCAAAAATATCACTTACGAATTAATTGATATCACAATATATCATATTATCCTAATCTAATCCTTTAATATTGCAGAATCTCCAAGTCAATTGTGTTTAGTGCTGAAGAATACAGTAAAAGAAGAACGAAATTAATTGACCAAATTGAGGATGGTATTGTCATTATTCCAGGTCATAGTCTGAAAACCATGAGTAATGATGTGCATTA
>Ga0102944_1000788_pt1 | contig 22858 bp, 17 predicted proteins | sample SalPonD_shore_MG_FD_78172 | JGI IMG/M metagenome (GOLD analysis project Ga0102944, IMG submission 78172) | Salt pond soil microbial communities from South San Francisco under conditions of wetland restoration - Salt Pond MetaG... | ecosystem: Environmental > Aquatic > Marine > Intertidal zone >...
AAAGTCGGAATCAAATCCCCTTGTAAACGACGCTAAACCCCTGATAATAATCCCTTCTTCAAACGAGCCCAATTTTTCCTTATCTTTGGCGACCAACAGAATAATGAGAATGCATATTTGATGATTGTTGATATCAACGCCGCTCATGTCTTGTTGAACTTATATCAGCATTTGCTGCTGACAGATCCAGAAACGAGTTCAGGATGACATTGTAGTAGTAGCAGAATACGGTCGGATATGCAATACGGAAATAACCATCATAAAGTCATAAGCAGTTATTGAATGAGCACGTACAAGCCGGAAGAAATAGAATCTAAATGGCAAGAATACTGGGAGTCGAACAAGACATTCCGGACACCTGAAGATCATGATAAGCCCAAATATTATGTGTTGGATATGTTTCCTTATCCAAGCGGTTCCGGGCTACACGTGGGACATCCGGAGGGCTATACGGCCACGGATATTCTTGCGCGTTATAAGCGGATGAACGGTTTTAATGTGCTCCACCCGATTGGCTGGGATGCTTTTGGGTTGCCCGCTGAGCAGTATGCGGTAAAGACGGGTACTCATCCCCGGGAGACGACTGAAAAAAATGTCAACCGTTTTCGCGAGCAGCTAAAGTCGCTGGGTTTTAGTTATGACTGGGACCGCGAGGTCAACACTACTGATCCCGATTACTATAAGTGGACGCAGTGGATTTTCCTGAAGCTGTATAACAAAGGCTTAGCCTACGAAGACGACGTGCCGGTGAACTGGTGTCCCAAGTTGGGTACGGTGCTGGCCAATGAGGAAGTGATCGATGGCAAGAGTGAAGTCGGCGGCTTTCCCGTGGTTAAGAAGCCGATGCGTCAATGGGTGCTGAAGATAACCGAATATGCCGAGCGCCTGCTCGAAGGATTGGATGATCTCGACTGGCCGCATTCTACGAAAGAGATGCAACGTAACTGGATCGGCAAATCGATCGGTGCGGATATTGATTTCAAAATTGATGGATATGATGAAAAGGTCAGGGTATTTACTACACGTCCCGACACCATTTTTGGTGCTACATACATGGTATTGGCTCCTGAGCATGATCTTGTGGATAAGATTACCACTGAAGGACAGCGACCGGCCGTTGAAGATTACAAAGATCAGGCTGCACGTAAATCTGATCTGGAGCGAACCGAATTAAGCAAAGAAAAGACAGGAGTATTTACTGGGGCATATGCCGTCAATCCTGCCACGGGAAAGCAGATACCCATTTGGGTGGCCGATTATGTGCTGGCTACTTATGGATCGGGGGCTATCATGGCGGTGCCCGGTCACGATGACCGTGACTGGGAATTCGCCCAAAAATTTGAGCTGGATATTGTAGAAGTTGTTAAGGGCGGCGACATTACCCGAGAAGCCTTTACTGATACCGATGAGGGCACGCTTGTAAATTCCGAAAATGACGAAGTTTCGCTGAACGGACTTTCAGTAGAAGAGGCCAAGGAAACCATTACCCAGTGGCTGGAAGAAAACGAACAGGGTAAGAAGGCCGTCAATTATAAACTGCGCGATTGGCTGTTTTCACGTCAGCGGTACTGGGGCGAGCCCTTCCCGATTATTCATGTGGACGGGGAGCCAAAGCCTTTAGGTGAAGATCAGTTGCCGGTAACACTGCCCGAAGTTGAAGATTTTGAACCCACACCGGATGGAAATCCGCCGTTGGCCCGTGCAGAGGATTGGGTGAATACTACCGATCCCGAAACCGGGAAGCCTGCGAAACGCGAGACCAATACCATGCCGCAGTGGGCGGGCTCCTGCTGGTATTACCTTCGTTATTGCAGCCCCTACTTTAAGGAAGGGCCCGTCGATCCCGGGGAAGACAAGTATTGGATGCCCGTGGATCTGTATGTGGGGGGCGCCGAGCATAGTGTACTTCATTTGCTGTATGCACGTTTCTGGCATAAGGTGTTATATGATTGCGGCGTTGTTTCGACCAAGGAACCGTTCCAGCGGCTGGTACACCAGGGGATGATCCTTGGCGAGATGGAGTTTACCGGCTACAAAGTGGACGACGAGTGGATTTCAGCGGAAGAGGTTGATCAGTTTAAAGATGTCGAACGCGTAAAAGTTGATGAGAATGATACCGTAAAGAAAGACGATGATTTTGTGCTGAAAGGCACGTCCATCAAACTGGATGCCAAGGCGCATAAGATGTCGAAGTCTCGCGGCAATGTGGTGAATCCCGATGATATTGTTGAACGGTACGGTGCCGATTCGATGCGTTTATACGAGATGTTTATGGGGCCGCTGGAACAGGTGAAGCCCTGGAGTACCAAGGATGTGGATGGCGTATATCGCTTTCTGGGACGCGTCTGGCGGTTGATCGTGAATGAGGACAGCGGTGAGCTGAACGATACGATTGTGGAATCGGATCCTTCCAGAAAACAGCTCAAGGCATTGCACGAATGCATCAAGAAGGTTACGGAAGATGTTGAAGGATTGTCTTTCAATACGGCCATTTCTGCAATGATGATTTTTATCAATGAAGCGTATAAGTGGGATGAGCATCCGAAATCCATCCTCAAAAGTTTTGTAAAGTTACTGTCTCCTTTTGCGCCGCATATTGCCGAAGAACTGTGGCAAAAGCTGGGACATGAGGATACTATTGCCTATGTCGACTGGCCGGAGTTCAACAAGGATTATCTTGTTTCGGATACGCAACTGTATCCGGTGCAGGTTAACGGTAAAGTGCGTGCTGATATCGAGGTGCCGCGCGAAAAGGCCAAGGATAAAGAATTCGTACTCTCACAGGCCAAGGCAGAAAAGAATGTGAAGCGCTATCTTGATGAAGGCAAACTGGTTAAGGAAATATTTGTCCCGGGACGTATCGTAAACTTAGTGGTGAAGTAGCATAGTACTTTTTATTGTATTATTTAAAAGTTTCATTTCGATTGGCCGACTGGCGGAGAAGCAATCTCAGTGAATAGGAAAAGTAGAGGGGGCCTTGAAGTTGAGATTATTTCGTTATCACTGCGTTCTTCTTCGTAATGATGATTAGAGCCCGTTTATAAGATAATTTGGCGAATACCAACAAAAATACCTACTGCATCTTTGATGACTTTCTGGTCTTTCAGGGGCGGTATGGAAAGTCATCGATGCACATGCACCATTATCTCCAGATTGGTGTAAGCAATTCTTCTGTTTTTCATTTAAAAGGAGAGGGGTGGAAAACGCAGCAAACCGTTTCTTCTTTTTATATTCAGCCCGACGTTTCCCATCGTTTACAGCTTTCAGGCGAAGATACGGTTCTGATGATTTGGCTGGATCCCGAAACAGCAACCCACTTTTCCTTTGAAAATAAGGGAGATATTCATTTTCCCCTACTACAAGAACTTGAACCCGAATTAAAATCTTTTTGTGACATTTTACTTGATTGTGACCGGGCAAAGGAAATTCGTCGGGTAGTCTTGCAAAAGTCAATCGATGAAAGTGAATTCGATGAACGCGTTCAGAATGCCATTTTGTGGATCAAGGAGCATCTGGTCGATCAGACTATTAGCGTTGAACAATTAGCGGGGGAAGTTTATTTATCCCCAGGGCGATTTATGCACCTGTTTTCGGAGGAGGTGGGTATTCCGGTTCGGAAGTTTATTTTATGGCAACGATTGAAGCACACCCTTTTAGTGATGTCGGAGGGTGAAAATATTACAAAAGCAGCTCACAGTGCCGGATTTACCGATTCGTCTCACATGAATCGAACATTCAATGCCATGTTTGGAATCACGCCATCCAAGATTTTCAAGAATAGCAGGTTTATACAAGTCTTTCCCTGTTGATACTGCTATCCTGTTGGTGAACTCTTAACCAAACAGGAGAATTAAATGAAAATTTATCCCTTACAAACCGGATCTGTTAAAGTGAAAAAGTCGCAAAAACGTCGAAAGTTAGGCGGTATGGCCCGAGTACTGATGGATAACGAATGGACAGAATGGTTGCCCATTTATTCCTGGCTGATCCTTCACCCTGAAGGAAATATTATTGTAGATACCGGGGAGACGGCCCGCACCGCTGAGTCGGATTACTTCCCCCGTTGGCATCCCTATTACCGTTATGCGGTTAAAATGGATGTATGCAGAGAGCAGGAGATCGATAGACGTTTGGCCCAATTTGGATTAGTTCCGGCCGATATTGATAAAGTTATCCTTACGCATTTTCATACCGATCACGCCGGCGGATTGTATCATTTTTCTGAAAGCGAGATAATGGTCTCGATGCCGGATTATGAGGATGCACGTGGTATCTTCGGGAAATTGAAAGGTTATCTGCCGCAGCATTGGCAGTCGTGGTTTAATCCCACCGGAATTGCATTCCTCAATGAGGAGTTTGCTAGTTTTGATCGGTTTTTGCCGGTTACGAATGATGGAAGCATTCGAATTGTGCCTACACCAGGGCATACGGCGGGCCATATTTCAGTGATTGCAGATGATGGAAATGAGAAAATATTTCTTGCCGGCGATACAAGCTATACGCAGGATTTATTACTTAGAGGCCAGCCGGATGGGGTAAGTCCTGATCGTGACCAATCAGTCGATACCCTGGAAAGGATCATGAGGTTCGCAGAATCTGATCCGATTGTTTATTTGCCATCTCATGATCCCGAAGCTGCTGAGCGGTTAAAGAATCGAGAAGTACTTAATACCTCTGGAAAAAGAAGACATGTCGGCCGCAAATTTCGAGTTGATTTATCATAAATAATGCTCAAAAATAAGGAACCGGCGAGGATATACAGATGGTTTTATCACAGCTGTGTTTTACTCTTTGGGATGGGGTGGTGCTGATGTTACCCTTCCCGGGAGAGCTTTTCATTCACTGTTTGAATATAGTTTTTTACCGCTGAAGTGCTAAACAGATTAAAGCGAAAAATATATAGAAGAGCCGAGATACCATCCATAAAGGTTATTTTTTTACCCTCTTCATAGGTGCGTCCGTAATAGGAGATGGGGGTTTCAAAAATGCGGGCTTTCGTTTTGGAAATGTTGGCCGTCACTTCAACTTCAAATCCAAATCCGCTGCTGGTGATTGGCATCGTTTCGATAAGGTAATGGCGGAAGGCCTTATAGCACGTTTCAATATCCGTCATATTTTTATTGGTAAATACATTACTCACAAAGGTCAAGAACCGATTTCCCAGATAGTGATAAAAATAAAGCACCCGGCTTTCTTTTCGGATGCGAAACCGGCTGCCATAGACCACATCTGCCTTTTGCTCAATAATAGGTTTACATAGGTGCTCAATTTCATCCGGATCATATTCCAAATCGGCATCCTGTATGACAACTATTTCTCCGGTAGTATGCTGTAAAGCCGTTTTTATTGCTGCTGTCTTTCCCTCGTTGACTTCTTTCCTGATAACTTTAATTCGGTCGTCGCCGAAGCCCGTTGCGATATCGTAAGATTTATCTACAGAAGCGTCATCAACAACGATAATCTGTTTGTCCAGAGGCAGGTTTAAAAGCTTTTCCAGCACTTCCCCGATGGTTTTTTCTTCATTATACACCGGCATGATGATACTTACTTGCTCTTTATTCATGGTTCGTTGAATCGGGTTGAAATTTGAGTAAGTAGGTTTGTGTTGTTGTCCCTTTCAAGACAGTTTTAAAGTGATTTTGATATTTTTTTAACATTGGATAAAGGTACCGGGGGGTAGAGGAAAAGCCCAGTTGGTCCAGGACTACATAATCGGTTCCACGTTTTTTTAAGTCTTGGAATAATTCTTCGTGATTGGGAGTGTCTTTAAATCGAAATGTTTTACGTTCAGAAAATAAGTAAAAGATGGCAGGTTTCCGACAGCTTATGATGGCATCAGGATCGGTATTTTTCCGGGCCCATTTGGCTATTTGAATATAGGTGCCCCAATTGGCAGGGTAATGAGCCTTGGCTTGCATTCTACGTGCATTGATACTAGGGATGAACGTGAGTCCCAACAAAAGCAGATACAAAGGGCTCCAATGGACAACAGCCCCCAATTTTTCGGATGCTAAACTCAACAATTGATGAAGTCCGACCAGGAAACAAAAGAGCAGCAGGGGAATAATCGGGAGCAAAAAACGAACACCAAACCAAACTGAGGGCCATAGCAACAGGATCCCGAACATGCTGATGAAATAGGCGCCCATCAAGACAGCGTAATTTTTTAGTCGATAGAGACCGTAAACGATTATCAGGCACATTAAAATCCCGATTACCCAAGCCAGAAAACTATAGGATGTTACATTATTTTTGAGAACGGGCAATATGCCATTTGGAATTTCGACGGCGATATATCGCTGCAAGTTATTCCAAAATCGCAGGACGAAATCAGAGACACCCGCCATACCTAATTCCGGTCGGTAAGGATTAACCATCAGCAGCTGGTGCACATAGGAGCCACCTGCCCCGATCATGCGATTCCTGATGATCCAGGGGAGAGCCAGTAGCCCGAAGCCTGCAGCTGTGCTGATAGCCCATTTCCAGCGCTTATAAAACAGCATGTATAAGATAGTACCGCTAACGAGCGCCATCCCAAGCGTTTTGATATGGAAAGCGATCGAGAGACATACGATAAATCCATAAAAATAAGGCTGACGGAGTGGATTGCTTTCTTTTTTCGCCCTAATGAACAACAGCAAGGCAACCATTGAAAAGAGGAGAAAGGGAATCTCGCTCATCATAATGGTGCTGTATTTCAGCATGGATGCATTTAAAACAATGAGCAGCGATCCTGCAAAAGCCAGGTGTTTATTCTCAGATAAAGTCTCAAAGATGTAGAAACTGCAAATAGCACTTCCCAATAGAAAAATACCGTTAAAAATTTTGATGGTGATGATACTTTGGGAAAATAGTGTCATCACCAGGGCAATGATCGCCGGATATCCCGGTGGATAATGGGAAGCATAAGGCAGTCCGGGTTGATTTAAGGTCACATATCCTTTTCCGGTCGCAATAGCTTTCCCCAGATTGTAGTAGTAAACATTGTCCCCTCCGATAAATACTTTTGGGTCGAAGCTATAGTAATAACAAATTGCACAAACAATACCCACGAGTGCTAAGTAAATGGGGGTTAAGTTCTTTTTAATAGTCTCCCGTGTAGTCACCATCACAGTTTTGTTTATTTTGTTGATGAAAAGATAATAAAGAGGGTTACGTTAGTAAATGCAAAAAATGCGGCATTAATTAGGCTTATCTTTTAAAAAAGTCGATATCCTCATTGTCTCGCAGGATGTGAGGAAGCTTGCCCTGTGCCTTATGCTTGCCATGGATATCAAGCCAGTTGTTAATTTGTTGTTGACTGATTGAATAGAGCTTCGGCATCCCCAAAGCGTTACTTTCCCTGCGAATTTGATAATGGCGATTTTGTTTTTGCAGGCTATGATCCAATCTATTCGCCAGTTTTTGGAGCGTATCGGTATGAAGCGGTTCATAGGCTTGTATAAACCATAAATGATTGGGAACATCCTGACCGTCCGGCAATTGAGCCGCTATACTGTATGTGCCAATCTCAACATCTAATTCCCGGGATATCTCATGTAGCGTTTGTTCAGCTTTATAAATGTAGAGTGCTTCACCATAGTCATCAAGCATCTCATTTACACGTCCGGCTACTTTTATGCGAGGCGGATTAGTTTCGGTAAATGTTATTATATCATTCATCGCATATCGCCAAAGTCCGGCGTTGGTTGAGACTAGCATCGCATAAGGCGTATCGGGTTCAACCTGCCAGAGTGGAATGGTTTCCTGTATTGAAAGAGAGTTTTGATCGGGCAGGGGATTGGGAATAAATTCATAAAATACGCCATTATCGACGACGAGCTTCATATCTTTTTTTTGGAGGTTATCGGTATAGGAGAAGTAGCCCTCAGAAGCCCCGTAGGTTTCGATAAAATCGATATTGGGCATACCCAAAAGCTTTTCAAGACGAGAACGATAATTAGCCAATTTAACCCCTCCGCATACCAAAAGTTTGAGCCCGGGCCAAACTTCAGCAATTGAATTTGCATTGGTCTTTTGGAGTACTCGTTGGAAAATCGTCAACAGCCAGCTGGGTACGGCAGTAATGACACGGATATCCTTAGCGACGGATTTCTCAATAATCCGTTCAATCTTTTGGCTGAAAGGGATTTGAATAAGCTCTTCGGTCGGTATCAACTGGAAATTTTTGAGCCACCACGGAATCTGTCGGGCAGTAAAAGCACTGATCTCTCCCAGCTCCAGACCGGTTTCTTTTTCCAGTGTGCCGGGCAGGCTGATATGATTTCCCCAAAGACGAAAAATGTTTGGGTGTTGTTTGATATAGTTCCAAGCAATATTTCGCATGAAGCGCCGGTCGGAAGATTGTCGATCCTCAGTAACCGGTAAGTGTTTCCCTGTGCCGGACGTGCCCGCCGATACGGCGAAACGGTTCACCTTTCCCGGCCAGAAAATATCAGTCGCTCCTTCTTTTAATTTCCGGACTCTGTTTGCGATGTCGCTGTAAAATGAAATCGGTACTTCTTCGGCATAATCCTCATAACGTTGCAGATTCGAGAAATGATGTTTTTTGCCAAATTCTGTATCCGTTGCCGCCCGAATGAGAATGAAAAGCTGTTCTTCTTGCCAGTCTCGAAGTGTCAAATTGTTTTTGAATTAATTTACAACTCAATAAAATCCTGAAATAAAAAAGCCCCGAATATTTCGGGGCTTTAATAGTAACCAATAAATGGGACAATATTTATCGATTTTCTGCCGGTACCCAATCCAGATTTTTTTCACCGATATAGAGTGCACGCGGGCGAATCAAACGGTTATTTTCCGCCTGCTCAATATAGTGTCCGGTCCAACCGGATACGCGACTCATTGTAAAGATACAAGTATAAAGGTCGGGTTTAATTCCCATTGAGTAGTAGACAGTGGCTGAAAAGAAATCAACATTGGGATCAATGTTTTTTTCATCTTTCATTGTTTTAAGAATAGCTTCAGACCATTCGTAAAGGGTCTCATGCCCTGTCTCTTTGGACAATTTTTTAGACATCCCCCGAAGGATACGTGCCCGGGGATCCATGGTCTTATAAACCCGGTGTCCGAACCCCATTACTTTTTCCCTGCTATCCAAGCGTTCCTTAACATATTCCACAGGATCGGCTCCTTTTTCTTCAATATCCAACAGCATATTCATAACCTGCTGGTTAGCACCACCGTGAAGCGGCCCTTTCAAAGCACCGATAGCACCTGTGACAGAAGAATACATATCGGATTCAGTTGAACAAATGGTACGGCTGGTGAATGTAGATGCATTCATACCGTGCTCGGCATGCAGGATTAGACACAAGTCCATCGTTTTTTCTGCCTGTTCGCCGGGCTCTTCGCCATTTATCATATACAGGAAATTGAATGCCGTACTTTTATCATCGAGGGGGGCAACAATCTCTTTCCCATTGCGACTACGATCGAAAGCAGCAATGATCGTTGGAATTTTAGCAGTTATGGATATCGCTTTATTTATACGATACTCTTTATCAGTTTCCGCCTCTACTTCGTGAAAATCCGAAAGCATGGAAACGCTCGTTCGCAAAACAGCCATAGGTTCAGCTGTCTTGGGGGTGCTCTTAATATAATTGAGCACCGGCTCGGGCAATGTTCGGTTTTTTTGAAGCTTGTGATTTAACTTGTCAAGTTCCTCTTGATTAGGCAGTCGATCGTTCCACAACAAGAAACAAACCTCTTCAAAACTCGCATTTTCAGCCAACGTGTCGATATCGTATCCGGCAAAAATCAGTTCTCCCTTTTGCCCATCGATAAAACTCTTCTTCGTGGTGAAAGCGACGATGCCTTCTAAGCCTTTGTTAATGTGCGGATATTCACTTAAATCAATTTCTGTTTTTAAGCTCTCAGCCATTCTATACTCCGATTTTTAGATTGGATATATACTTTAAATATTGCGGTCAAATATAATATTTAAAGAGCAAAAAATCAGGGATAAGTTGATTGTAGCCAACCGTTTCCCGATCGCTCAGTCAATATAACGAAAGAAAGGTTAACAGCGTTTACCTTTTTCGTAATTTTTAACGTTTTGTAACGCACGTGACGCTAAGATGTTGGATTATTTTATAGGGATACTTCTTCAGGCAAATTTATTCAATTTCGGATTTGGCTCTATTCCAATGTTGGTCCATCTCATCGAGGGAGGCCTCGTCAACATTTTTATCATCGTTTTTTAACGCCTCTTCGATAAATTGAAATCGCCGAATAAACTTCCGGTTTGTCAAGCGCAGGCTATCTTCGGCATCCAGATCGAAAAAACGACCCACATTGACCAGCGAAAAAAGCAGGTCGCCAAATTCTTCCCGGCTTTCTTGAAGATTCCCTAGCTCAATTGCAGTCTTGAATTCTTGCAGTTCTTCCTCCAGCTTATCCCATACCTGTTTCCACCTTGGCCAGTCGAATCCAACATTGGCCGCTTTCTCCTGCATACGCTGGGCACGGATCAGGGCCGGCATGTGTTTGGGTATGCCATCCAGTACCGATTCCTTTCCTTCTTTCATTTTAATACTCTCCCAGTTTTCGGCTACCTGCTGTTCATCTTCGGCCACCACATCGCCAAAAACATGAGGATGCCTCCGGATCAATTTTTCCTGTATAGAATAGATAACGTCATCAATCGTGAAACTGTCGGTTTCATCCGCTATGCGACTGTGAAACACTACATGCAGGAGTACATCCCCCAGTTCTTTCTCGAGCTCCTTAAAATCGTTATTGTCGATGGCTTCCACGGCTTCGTATGCTTCTTCAATGAGATTGTCTTTGATGCTCTCATGAGTCTGTTTGCGATCCCAGGGACACTCTTTCCGGAGAATTTTTACAATCTCTACAAGATCATTAAAGCTTTTGGTTGGTTCTCTGTTTTCAGCCATGTCCTATTTTTAAATGAAAAATTAAGAATTTCGGTTGTATTCTAATATTTGATCGCTGCCTTATGTTTTTCGTTTTTTCTTCTTAGCAGCAGGGAAGAGGATGTTATTCAGAATCAGGCGGTAGCCCGGACTGTTAGGATGTAAGCTTAAATCCGTCGGTGGGTCATTGACGCGGTGGGTATAGTCTTCGGGATCATGTCCCCCGTAAAAAGTGAATGTGCCTTTCCCATAATTTCCGTGGATATATTTTACCATATCCCTGCCGGGACTTTGGGCAAGGATGACTACCGAGTCTTTAATTTTTTCTTTCCTAAAAGCTGTCGTTTGTCCATAAAATCCATGAATACTGCTCACATGATCCTGGGTCAGCATGGTGGGTACAGGATCCCATTTTGCCGAAAACTGAAACAGGGTAAAAAAGTCCAGCGATTTATCGACTTGATTTAACTGTACCGGTACGTCGATATCTGAATGTTCATATTCTGCGGGATCGGTACTTATCTTGAAATCTTTGAAAGCCAGCGTCTTACTGTAATCCAATTTCTGTTGGGCATGCGGATCCATAGGGTCCCCATCGAACGGAGTGGGGGCAATATCGACGCCCTGGGCGGCCAAGGCAATATCAAAAGTGTCGGTCCCGGAACACATGGCAAAAAGAAACCCACCATTGCCGACATATTCTTTGATCTTTCGGGCTACCGCTTTTTTCTCGTTGCTCACCTTATTATATCCCAGTTCTTTAGCCATAGCTTCCATCCGGTGAACTTCCTTGATATACCACGGTTGATTCCGTGATGATCCCCAGAATTTGCCATACTGGCCGGTAAAATCCTCGTGGTGAAGGTGTAGCCAATCATACTGCGAAAGTTTGCCGTTCAACACTTCCGGGTCCCAGACTTTATCGTAATCAACTTCAGCATAATTGAGGGCAAGCGTCACCGCATCATCCCACGGCAAGGCCTGTTTGGGAGTATAAACAGCAATTTTAGGTGCCTTATCCAATTTTACAACAGCTGTATTGGACTTCGGGTCCTGCACATCGTTGATGATTTCTGTCGCTTTAGAGGGAGAGATGACTTCAGCTTTTACGTTTCGGAGCCGGCATTTCTTTAGCAGCTCATCCGAATAATTTGTCAGAAAACTTCCGCCCTTATAATTAAGCAGCCATTCCGATGAGTTTCCGTCCTTAAGGTTATTAAATATGATACCGTATGCTTTGAGGTGGTTCGTTTGGGAGGCGTCCATTGGGATAAACAAGCGTTGCTGGGCAAACCCTGAAAGATTTAATAAAACAGTAAAAAGAAGGATAAATAGAGAGCGTAACATGGTAAATCAGGTTTGAATTTTTTGCAATTCCTTGATCCGGTCCCGGGCGTATGAGGCGTAGAATCCGTTTGGGAAATGCAGCAGAATTTCTTCGTATAATGGCACAAGCTGTTCGATTTTTCGGGGAATGGAAACCTCCTCTCGTGAATTTTCGAGCTGCCCATTTTCTGATGCTTCAGCGGGACGTTGTTTGGGCAGGGAGATATTAATTTCTTTATTCGTCACAAATTGGTCGGCCAGTCTGGCACGTTCCCAGAGTAACCGCTCATATAAAGGAGAAGTGGAGCCCTGCGTTGCTAAATATTTGCTCAACGAATTATAAACGTAAACGGCATTATCAGGATTTTTATACTTACTTAATTCCAGCAGGGCTTCATCTTTCAATGGATTGTATCCCGTCTTGTCAAAAAGATCTCTGAGTTTATTAATGCCTAATCGATTTTTTCCCTGAGAAAAATATTCAACGGCCCTTGCAAAAGGATCCAATAACTTGCCGGTACTGTCGGCCTGGAGCCCGTCTTGAATCCACAGGCGAAGTTGTACTGCGTCGTTAGCATAAAAAGAGGTATTTTGTCGTTCCAGAGCGTTAAGCTGGATTTTGGCAAAATCGTAATCTCCCGAATAAAAATCGGTTAGTGCCAGGTAGTAGCGCGTCTTCTCGGCCAGATCCCCTATGTGTTCCTGTTTATTGCTCTTAGTCAAAGCAATGCGAGCGCGAGTGTAATCTTTGTTATACAGATCAATTCGTCCCTGGATATAGGATTCTTTGGCGACCATTGTGCTGTCCGACATTTGGCGAAGTTCGCCCAGGTATTCAGAAGCTTTTTCAGGCTGATGAAATACATCCAGCGAGAGCTCGGCCAACGATACCAATACCTCATCGGATCCCGGGTAACCGGAGGTACTGTTTCGAATGGACTCCAGTGTACTCAATGCTTTTTGATACAGTTTCTGACGACGCGATGACAAGCCCAAATTATAATTCTCCAGGTATTGTGCCCACTGTATATAAACATCGGCCAACTTCTGCATGCAGCGATATTTTAATGGGTAAATATCGTTATTGATATAGTATTTATATGCCTGTTCGGCAAGTTCGAATTGCTGTTCGGCCGCCAGTTTGGGACCCAGGTTGTAAAGTATGTAGGTGATATTAGAGGATTGAGCTTCGTAGTTTTTTGCAGTTACCAAAGCTCGTTTATAGAGGTGCCGTTCCATCAAAAGCCATACTTCCAGTTGTTGAAGGCTGTTGTAGCTGGGGTTTCCGGGGGATAAGTTGTCAATAAAATCGGAAATCTCAACTATGGCAGCATCGTAAACATCGTTATCCTGGAAGCGCATCAGGCGACGCTGGACGAAGGTGATGCGCTGGGGATCATTTTTTACGAGTTGAAGATAAGATTTGATGGCTTTGTTGTATTTACCGGCCTGCAGGTATGTTTCACCAAGTTCCGAAAGGATAATATTAGAATTGGGAGATTTGTCAAGCGCTTTCTCATACACATTAATTGCTCGATCGTACAGTTGACAATCGGCCATCGAACGTGCTACCAGAAGATAGATTTGGCCACTGCCGGCATATTTTTTTTGTACTTGAGTCCAAAGCGCATTGGCTTTGTCGGTATCACCGCTGTAGTGGTAAATTTCTCCGAGTCGAATCATCGCCTGTGCCTGATAGTGGCCACTGGAAATTGCTTTTTTTGTGATTGTTATTGCCTTGTCATATTCCTTGAGATTGATCAGGCATTCAACCGATTTATCTAAAAAGATATACGAGTTTGGGTGCGCTTTATGCAGTTGGTAAAATTTTTGGTAGGCCTGCTCATATTTCTGCTGACGAAGCAGTTGATCGGCCGAAAAATAGTCCTCATCCAGCTGAGCTCGAACGAGCTGGGGAAAAAATCCCAACAAAAGAATAATCAGCAGGTATTTTTTATAAGTCGTACTTCCAAACATGCGTTACTCAACATTAATCAGGGAAAGATATTCAGAGGCAAAAGTATTCATCACAGTATAAAATCTGTGGAGCGGAAATCCTACCACATTATAATAATCTCCTTCGATTCTTTTCACAAAAATTGCTCCGAAATCGTCTTGAATCCCATATGCCCCGGCTTTATCCATAGGACTGCCGCCGGCTACATAACGGTCGATATCGCGAAGATTCAGATCCCCAAACATTACGTTTGTTATTTCAAAAAACGTGGTATTATCAATAATGTTATTCTTATGATCTGTTTTACAAAGAGCAACACCGGTGTACACCTGGTGGGTGTGGCCGCTTAAATCCTGAAGCATGCGACGAGCTTCATCCGCATCAACCGGTTTTTCTAGAATGCTATCCTTGAAAACGACAATAGTGTCGGCCCCGATGATCAGGGCATCAGCTTGTCGGGAGGCAACATCCTGTGCTTTACGTAACGCCAATTGCTGCACAATTTCATCCGGGAGAAGGGCTGGATCATAGTTTTCATCCACAGGACTGGGATGTACCTCAAAAGGCAGATTAAGCTGCTGAAGCAATTTTTTTCGTCGGGGACTGGCTGATGCTAGGATTATTGTCTTCAATTAAATATTGATTTATAAAAATTAGTTCATTTAGTTTCAGGAAATCATACAAAAGAATAACGGATTTTTTTCGTTTAACCTTTAGAACTAACCGGAATTTACTTTATTTGAGATGGCATCAAAAAAACACAGCAGTCGCAGCCATAAAAAGTCAATGATATTCGGTCCCTGGAATTATAAGGTAATGTCTTTGGGATTAATACTGGTGATAGTAGGATTCTCTGCAATGTATATCGAAAATAAAGTGGATGGTTTCATTTCACTTTATATATCGCCGATTGTTATCATGGCCGGATATCTGGCGGTTATCGTTGCTATTTTAAGGCACGATAACACTTCTTCGACTGCTTCGGGACAATCTTAGAGATTGCATGTGGATCGAAAATTAAATTATCTGTTTTCATTTTTAGGGATCTGGCTATTTATCTTTGAAGCCCCCACAGATAAGCAGTGGAATATCTTTTTGGGATTGATCCTTGCACTTGCTTTTTCCTTTCTGGCTTTTTTATTCCGGCGACTTACACTCGATGGAATGTTTGCCACTATTGTTATCGGTACATTTATTTTCGGTTTTGGGGGATGGCAGACTGCAGTCGTAGTATTGCTTTTTTTTATCACCAGTGCCTCCATTTCCGGCAAGTGGAAAATGCGGGATGCCGATATTCCCAATGAGGCCCGTCGCAACGGCTTGCAGGTTTGGGCCAATGGGTTTTGGTTGATGGTAGGATTGATCCTTGCTGCTATTTTTAACGCTGATATTTTTATCATCGGCGCATTGGCTGCTGTTGCTACAGCTACTTCCGATACCTGGGGCACCGAGCTCGGAAGTAACAAAACTTCAGCTACCTATCTGATCACCAACTTCCATTCTGTAAGTCCGGGCACTGATGGCGGCATAAGTTTGCAGGGAACCGTAGCGGCCTTGATTGGCAGTTTAATGATTGGAGCCATATCAGTATATGTTTTTTCGTTTCCGTTCTATATTTTCCTTTACATCTTTATAGCGGGATTTTTAGGATCCGTTGCTGATTCTTATTTTGGAGCTATTTTTCAAAGAAATAACAGTTCCATCACCATACCGTTAACGGAGAAAAATTTCGGAGTTGAAAATAATCTCGTGAATGCTATGGCAACCGGAGTTGGAGCTTTCTTAGCTATAATTTTAAAACTGCTGCTTTCATGAAAAAAAAATGGTATAAAGAACTTCACTGGCAAATCATCATAGGCTTAATCCTTGGATTAATGTGGGGATTATTTGCCAGCTTGGCTGGCATGGCCGATTTTACGACCAATTATATCAAGCCTGTCGGTACGATCTTTATAAATCTCTTGAAACTCATTGCCGTGCCGCTGGTATTGGCTTCCCTTATCGTTGGGGTCACCAGTTTGAACGATGTGGCCAAACTATCACGCATGGGAGGTAAAACTATTGCGTTTTATATCACGACAACCGTATTCGCCATTACCATCGGACTCACGGTAGTGAATGTGATTCAGCCCGGAAAAACTCTTCCCAAAGAAACACAACAGCAACTCCAGGCCAACTATAGTCAGAATATCGTGGGATCCAAAGAATCCGTCAAGGAGTTCAAACAGCGAAAGCCGCTGGACTTTTTTGTAGATATTGTCCCCCAAAATATGTTTAACGCTACCTCCGATAATTCGAATATGTTACAGATCGTCTTCCTGGCCATTTTATTCGGCATTGGTATTATCCAGATACCCGGAGAAAAAGGACAAATGCTCATTAATTTCTTTGATGCTCTTAACGAGATGATCATCAAGATTGTGGATTTTATTATGATGATTGCTCCTTATGGGGTGTTTGCACTTATCGCCGGTGTGATTGTTGATCTGGCAGGTAACGATTTGACTAAAGCGCTTGACCTTTTGGGAGCACTGGGCTGGTATTGTATTGCTGTGTTGATCGGGCTTTTGCTACATATTACCATTGTCTATTCCGGCTTATTCAAACTATTCAGCAAAATGAAGCTGCGCGACTTCTTCAAAGCCATCCGTCCGGCGATGCTCCTCGGATTCAGTACCAGTTCCAGTTCGGCTACGCTTCCGGTAACAATGGAACGGGTTGAAAAAAATGTTGGCGTGGACGAGGAAGTAGCCAGTTTTGTATTACCCATTGGCGCCACCGTCAATATGGATGGCACCAGCTTGTATCAGGCAGTTGCGGCCGTATTTATCGCGCAAGCTCTGGGAATGCATCTAACGATCGTACAACAATTAACCATCGTACTCACCGCTACACTGGCATCCATTGGGGCAGCCGGTGTTCCGGGGGCCGGAATCATCATGCTGGTCATTGTGCTTCAGGCCATCAATGTGCCGGTGGAAGGCATAGGATTAATTCTTGGAGTCGACCGGATCCTGGATATGTGTCGTACGGCAGTCAATATTACCGGCGATGCAGCTGTCTCAGTGGCGGTAGCCTATACCGAAGGTTTATTGGGAGAGATGCATTTAGAAGATGATGAATAGATGAGGAATGGATTGAAACATCATCGGGTTTAGAACCTATAAAAGTGTAAAATTTCATGCACAGGCAGTTATGAGACGCTTCCCGCTTGTATTGTTTATCATCATATTAGCAGCTGGTATTACAGAGACTGCTTACGGTAGCCCAATGGCAGATTCCACAGGATATAATCAACGCTTAAAAAAAGGTATTGAGGCCTTTTACACCACGCACTGGAAAGAGGCAGAAGCAACTTTTAAAGCACTTCAACTGGAAAATCCCAATGATTCCAGAGCTTATTTTTTTAGCTCAATGATTCCTTTCTGGAAGTATTTTTTCGGAGCAAATACTAAGCAAGCTGCGAATTTATTTCTAAAACGCTCTGAAAAAGCGATTGCCGTTAGCCTTGATGAGCTGAATGAAAATCCACACGATACAACTATGGTGCTTATGCTAAGTGGCCTTTATGGATATCGTAGTTTGATTGCAGCAAATGAAAGTCAGTATCGAACGGCAATTCAAAGTGGAGTGACCGGATTTAAATATACGCGTCAGCTTTTGGCTTTGGATGCAGATGATCCGCGTGCTTTGATCGGTAAAGGAGTATTTTATTACATGATGGGTAGCGTACCGCCAGAACTACGATGGATGACCAATATGGCCGGCCTGTCGGGGAGTAAACGGCAGGGATTTAATGCCTTGGAGCGAGCGGCCGAATCCAAGAGTTATGTAAGCAATGATGCCAAGATGATCTTGTCCTATCTGTACGAGAGGGAAGGCCAGTATGAAAAATCGTTACAAAATCTGCGTGAATTGGGTCAGCGATATCCCCAAAATATCATTTTCCAATTTAATCTGGCCCGTATGCTGGAAAAATGCAATAAAATAGCCGAAGCAAAAGCTAAATATAAAACGGTAGCTTCGCTGAAAAATGATGAGCTGGAAGTACTTAAAGAAAAAAGTAGAAAGCGATATAAAAAATTGTAAATGAGTCTCGTTAATGCATTATTAACAGCCTATTAAGGCTACTTTTCTTTGAAAAATGCGGAAAAAATCCTTAATTGCATTATAGTAGGATTATAAAATTAAAATCAGCGTATGAGGATAAAGTTACCGGATTATTTATCCCCTGGAATTATTCTATTTGCTGTCTTTATACTGGGAGTCGCTTTTAAGGGATATGCCGAGAGTACGCTTAATCCAAGAGATGTAGCTTTTGTGGGTTCCAATACCGGTAAAAACGGCGGTTTCGACAGCATTGTTTTTCCCGCTGTCCCTTCTGATTCCACCACTGATAGGAGCTTAGGAGGTTCGGAAGCTGTTATCCCAAATACAGGTACGGGTGACGGTGTTGCACGTGGTGAGCATTTGCCCCCACTTAATGACATTTCCAACAACCGGCAGGAAGGGAATAATGCTGCCCCATCTTCTTTGGTATTGTATAACGACATCGTATCGTCTCCAACGGTTGCATTTTCCACCAGCACTTTATCGGGAAATGAGGGGACGACCGTCGATCTTACAGTCAAGCTTGTTGAAGCAAATAATACCGCTGTTAATGTGGATGTGGCATTGCTTGGGAGTTCGGGTTCGGCTGATGCTTCCGATTTTGAGGGTCGATATGTAACCCATAATGTCAGTTTTACTGCATCGGACTCCAGCGGTACCACCAGGAATATTCAGCTGAGGTTAAAGAATGACGGAAATTATGAGGGAACTGAGAAAGCTGTTTTTCAGCTCCAAAACCAATCGAGCGGGACCATAATTGAACCGAATATTGCCAACCTGACTATCCGCGATTCTGATGCTCCAAAAGTAGTCATTAACGAAGTGTTGCCTGATCCGGGAGACCGGGAAATTAATAATGATGGAGACATTCAAGATGCCGAGTTTGTTGAAATTGTAAATAATGAAACATCGGCAATTGACATTAGCAATTGGTCGATTTCCGATAAGGATGGGACCAGATTCACTTTCCCTTCCGGAACGATAATTACAGGGAATAGAGCAGTTGTGGTTTTTGGAGGAAGGGCTCCCTCGGGAAGTTTTGGCGGAGCAAAGATTTTTACTTCGAACGGACTGAGCCTCCACAACAGTGATGAAACAGTAATGCTAAAAGACGAACAGGGAAATGAGATTGATCACATCACTTACAGTTCGTCAAAAGCAGGAATATCTCTGAATAGGGATCCGGATGGAACCGGAAGTATGTTTACCGATCACAATAATATTTCTGGGGCCAAAGGTAACTTTTCTCCCGGCACAAAAGTGGATGGTTCTCCTTTTGGAGCCAAGCATTCCATTGGCTTCCGTGGTTCAGAAGGTTGGAGAATGATTTCCTCACCTGTACAGGGGGCAACTTTAAATGATTTTTTTGATAATTTTTGGATGCAGGGGATACCTGATTCAGATAATCCCAATGGAAGTCCCACTGTCTATTCCTGGAACGAATCGGTCGGTTCTTTTTCTACGCCAACCAGCATGAGCGATGAGTTACAAGCCGGTCAAGGATATCTGGTCTATTTTTTTAAGGATGACAACCAGGGCTCTCCCGGGGTACAGGGCGGGTTTCCCAAAATTATTAATACCGATAAAAATGAAAATGACAATACCGTTACTTTTACGGTTTCATCTACCGATGCTGACGGCAGTAATTCATTGACCGGTAACGAAGGATTTAATTTATTGGGCAATCCTTTTGATACCGATATTTCCGTCGACAAAGTTTTGGAGAAAATCAGGGCAGCGCTTCAAAACCGGAATTCTAATTACGATGTAAATTCTCAAATCTATGTTTGGGATTATTCTGAAGATAGCGGGAACGGGGGATATCGTACTTTGGATGAGGGCACAAATGCTACAATAGCTCCATTTCAGGCTTTTTGGATTAGGGTGGAAAATGTTGAGAATAGTAGTTCTTTTACTGTTACGACCACTGCCCTGAATCGTAACAATCTTGCAGTAAACCGGGGAACCGAATTCTATAAGCAAATAAATGAATCAGCTTTTAAGTTCGATCTGGAACTGCATGGCGATCAATATTACGACACCTATTCAGTGGATTTCACGGATCAGGGATCAACCGATTTGAACAGCCATGATGCCTTTAAGCTTCTTTCTTTAAATGCTAATTCGATCAACTTGTACAGTACGCTTCAGAATAATAAGCTACAAAAAAAGGTATTGCCGAGGAATTTGGAATCGACCGTAGAGCTTCCGCTTGCTTTTAATGCGTCGGGACGTAAATCCTTGACTTTCAAGTGGGATAATATTGAGAGCATCCCTTCCGACTGGAAAGTTATGCTTGTAGATAAACAGATGAATAGAAAAATAGATTTGAGTTCCAGCAAGGAATACCGATTTAACGCATCCCAGGATCAGTCCAAACTGAAAACACCCGGAGAAAGGCAAGATACCTTGTTGAACAAGCAGAAAGAAACAGACAACAACACCCGGTTTTCGCTTTCTATTCAACCTAAACCCAAGCAAACCAGTTCGAATGATTTACCGGAGTCGGTTAAGCTGAATCCCAACTATCCCAATCCATTTAATCCGACAACGAAGGTTTCCTACGAAGTTACTGTAAAATCTAAGGTAACTTTAACGATTTGGAATATGATTGGCCAGAAAGTTGCAACATTAGTAGATGGGGTTGTAGATGCCGGAAAACATGAAGAAACTTGGAATGCATCACAAATGCCGAGTGGTATATATATCGCTCGTTTTCAGATAAATGGTAGAGTGTTTACTCGAAAAATGACCCTGATTAAATAATCAGATTACCTGTCCATAACATGAGAAAAGGTCGTCTCTCGGTTTATTTGTTCATCTTTGATTTGAATGACATCTTATAATTGGGAAAAAAGGAATGATTTTTTGAACTGTTAAACTTTCTCTGTTTTTTAATGAATCTTCATATCTTTAAAAGTGTTATTAATATCGATTTAACCGCAATAAGAACGGAGTATTTCTTTAAATAAAAATGCAATATAAAAATATACAGGGCATGGATGTGCCTGAAATAGGGCTCGGAACCTATAAGCTTCACGACAGAGAGTGTTTTAGGACGGTACGTTCAGCACTTGAAATTGGCTATCGTCATATCGACACGGCTCAAATGTACAAAAATGAAAGAGAAATCGGGGAGGCAATGAGTGTTTCTAATGTCCCCCGGGAAGATCTTTTCTTAAGTACAAAAATTTGGCATACCAATCTGGATGCCGATGATGTACTTCAAACCACAGAGGAGAGTCTCAGATATATGGATACCCCATATGTCGACTTATTGATGATACATTGGCCTAACAACCAATATGATTTACGTGCAACGATCGAATCAATGTTGGTTTTGCGGGATCAGGGGAAAGCCATGAACATCGGTGTTTGCAACTTTCCCTTACCATTGCTGAAAAAAGTGAACGAAGAAATTCGTGCACCAATTTTTTGTGACCAGGTTGAATTCCATCCTTTTATTGACCAGCTGGACCTGCTGGATTATGCTATCGATAACGATATCTTAATTACGGCATATAGTCCATTGGCACAAGGCAAAGTTATGGATGACGAAGATCTTCAGGAAATTGCTGAGAAATATGGCAAGTCTCCTGCACAAATCTCTCTTCGTTGGCTTATTGAGCAAGAGAATGTCGTTGCCATTCCCAAAGCGTCCAGTGAAGAACATTTGAAAGAAAATTTTGATGTCTTTGATTTCTACCTGGAAGATGAAGATTTTGATCGCATTGATCAGCTTCAAAAATCAACGCGCCTTGTCAATCCGAGCTTTGCACCCAATTGGGGCTAATGTCAAAGCTTAGTGTTCAAAGCTAAGAACGAAACAGATGCAAGGCGATCAATACAATCGAATGGATTGTTATTATTAACTTGATTAGCCCTGTCATTTTTATGGCCGGGCTAATTTTGTTTGCGCCATAACTACGGTCTGTTGATCCGATTCTCGCTTGATTTGATGCTGATAATCAGCTTCTAAATCAGGATCATCAGATGTACCGCTCCGGGCAATTATCGTATCCCCGAAAACAGACTCCGCCATAAATTTTATATTGATGTAAACCGCTTTTACCTCATCAGGCAGACAAGAGAGCAACCATTCCACATAACGGACATTATTTACGTGCTGATTAAGATCAAGATCAGTTTTACGCACTTCAAATTTTTGAACCGTTTGAACATTATCCGGTTGAGTGAAGTTTGAATCCTGAATCGGTAAAACATGATCAATATCTGTTGGGGCCATACGCAGTATCTTTTGGGGGATACGTACCGGGCGCCGGCTTTCAATATTCATCATCAGCCAGTAACTAAGTGATTTTCCGATGACATTTTCTTCGGCATCAAGAATTTGGAAATCGCGATAAGCACGCAGTCCATCTCCGCTTGAAGGCCAGGTTTTTACCGTAATTGTTTCTCTCCAATCTGGAAATCTATCCATCTTAACGACCAAACGATGGAGTACCCAAGTCAATTTGTTCTCTTGGAGATCCGTAATATCAAAATGCAGTTTCTGGGCATGATTTCCGGCAATCTCCTGCAACAAGTTACAAATAGCCGGAAGTGTCGCTTTTTGATTAGAGTCAAT
>Ga0102944_1000790_pt1 | contig 22846 bp, 23 predicted proteins | sample SalPonD_shore_MG_FD_78172 | JGI IMG/M metagenome (GOLD analysis project Ga0102944, IMG submission 78172) | Salt pond soil microbial communities from South San Francisco under conditions of wetland restoration - Salt Pond MetaG... | ecosystem: Environmental > Aquatic > Marine > Intertidal zone >...
GCCTGCCATACACAGCAACAACAAGGCAGACACAGATCTTTGACCACAGGATTCATGAGATATTTTCCCGATTCGGAAATACATCCGATTAATTAAATCCCAAAGGGATATTCAGTGAATTGTATTGATTTTTCTGGGATGCAAAACTATGTTGTTAACGAAGAAAGTAGCAATTTGCTTGTTGAGTCGATAGAAGGGGATGTGGCGAGACAGTGATGCTTATTGAGGCACTTCAACTGCTTATACAGTTAAACGGCGCAGTCTTTCTGAATATTGCCAACGCACTCGAGGTCGCAGGATACATTATTATCCTTGCGCTGGTGACAGGTTTACCCATTGGGATGCTCACCGGTGTGCATACGTTCAGGTTCCGGCGATTGGTTCTCTATCTTCTGCACATCTGGCTGTTCCTCCCGGCGACGGGTTTGGGGATATTTATCTCTTATTTGCATACCGATCAGTTCATTTCACCACTTGGATTTATTTTCTGGGGAGCGCTACTGACGATACCGATTATCGCCGGGCTCACCGCCGATGTGATTAGCTCCGATTCCAGGGCGACCAGGGATGAAACGCTCGCGCTTGGCGCGAGCCGGTGGCAGATGTACGCAACGATGGCCAGGCAGAAGCGGGAGCAAATCTATGGTGTTGTGACGGTGGGGATCGCCCGGGTTTTTACCGAGATTGGCGGATTTTACCTGATGATCAGCTTTGTGTTCAAGCAGGGATTTCCTTCTGTCCCTGTGTTTGAACTGTCAAACGCCCCGGAGCATCTGGCGGTGGCTATAGGGCTTTTTCTGTTCGGAGTGCTGGTGTACAGCGGACTGCATATTGTGCAATTCAAGAAGGATACATAACTATGCAAAATCTTATCGAAATAAATGATATCCATCATCGGGTCCATGCTTCTTTTTCGATACACATTGACCAGCTGTTTTTTCAGGATGGGCCAATTTACGCGATCGCCGGTGATAACCGGGCCGGGAAATCTGCCCTGTTGCGAGTCCTGGCGCTTCTTGATACCGTGGATGAGGGGAGAATCACGCTGTTTAATACGGAAGCGAGAAATTCCAGGCAGCGGACCGCGCTCAGACGACGGATCGGGTTCCTCAGCCAGCACCCGGCCCTCTTTCGTGGTACAGTGCGGGAGAATATCGGACTGGGGCTTCGCTACCGGAGTGTGGATCCGGAGGAATCTGTGATTCGTATTCGGCGGTTGCTGAAAAATTTCGCGATGGAAAAATACGCCGATATGCCGGTGAGTCAGTTATCTGCCGGGCAGTACCAGCTCACCGCTTTATTGCGTTCGCTGGCGCCGTATCCGGAGATTTTGCTCCTGGACGAGCCGACCCGCCAGCTTGATCAGGACACCTATAATGCTGTGGTGGATCATCTTAAGATGCTGAATGACGAGCGGGCGGTAATGGTGATACTCGCGACGAAGTCCAGAGATGTCATTCAGCGTTTGGCTAATATCACGATTAACATGCGGGACGGCAAGGTCGTTCGGATATTAACCGGGGAACATCAGAAAAAAGTCGGAAACGGGAAAGGGCTGCGGGTGTCGTGAATCCGCAGCGGGACCATCACTGGGATTTGACACCGGCAGAAGGCATTCATCTCCAGGAGCAGATAAGTGAAATGATCGAACACGCACCCGTACCGGATCCTGTCGCGACAGTAGCCGGGGCGGATGTTGCGTATGTTCGCCGCTGGAACCGGGCCTTCGCTGCTCTGGCTGTTTTTCGGGTGACCGGTCGGGACAATGGCCGGGTTGAACTGGAGCTTGCAGAAACCAGGACAGCGTCAATGGAAATCCGGTATCCCTATATTCCCGGTTTGCTCGTCTTCCGGGAAGGTCCGGCGCTGGAAAAGGTCTGGGAACAGATCCTGACCAGGCCGGATCTCATCATATTTGATGGCGCCGGGATTGCACATCAGAGACGTTGCGGGCTGGCGGCCCACCTGGGATGGCGATGGGGCATTTCGGGGATCGGATGCGCGAAATCGAGGTTAATCGGCCGCCACGAAGAGGTGGGATCCCAAAAAGGTGATCGGGTGCCGCTGATGGATAAGCATACCCAGGTCGGCCACGTGGTACGCACCCGCTCGCATGTGAAGCCACTCTACGTCTCTCCGGGGTACCGAATGGACTTTTCGCATGCCGTCGACTGGACACTCAAAACCACTACCAGGTACAAACTTCCCGAACCGACCCGCATCGCTGATCAGATAACGAAAAAGATGGTCCGGGAATATGGGAATCGGAAGGAAAACCAGACGAACCAAATCTGATAAGTGACTGTTCATGAAAAATAACTCCTTTATTCAAGAGCGCGAAAATATGGTGCGGATTCAGCTCCGGAAACGGGGCATCAAGGATGAACGCATCCTGGAGGCGTTCCTGAAGGTTCCCAGGCATGAATTTGTTCCGATGAAGTACCGGAGTGCTGCATATACTGACAATCCCATCCCGATCGGGTACGAACAAACTGTCAGCCAGCCTTACGTGGTAGCCCACATGATTCAGGAGGTGAATGTGCAACCCGACGATATCGCTCTGGATATCGGATCCGGTTCGGGCTATTCGGTTGCCATCATGAGCCTTTTGTGTAAATGGGTGTATGGGATCGAACGTATCCAGCCCCTGGCGGACCGGGCCGCCCGGACACTGACATCACTGGGATACGAAAATGTTGAGATACGGTGCAAAGACGGGTTTGAAGGCTGGCCGGAGAACGCCCCGTTCGATGTCATTACTCTCGGGGCGGCGCCTACCGAGATTCCGGACGCACTCAAGCGACAGATGGCCGACGGGGGGCGCTTAATTGCGCCGGTCGGCGAATTTGAACAGCAGCTCATTATCCTGGAAAAACTGGGAGAGGATTTACAAGAGCGAACCGGCACACTTGTTCGCTTCGTACCCATGAAACACGGTAAATTTATACCACAGGAGAATAATTCATGAAGCGATTGTACAAATCGAGGACTGATCGAGTTATTGCAGGTGTGTGTGGCGGCGTAGGAGAATACTTTGAGATTGATCCCGTGCTTATCCGGATTATCTGGGTGGTGCTATCGTTGCTGGGGGGAAGTGGAATTATTGCCTACATTATCGGGATTATCATTATCCCTGAAGCGCCGGAGACAGTTGAAGCAGGGGAGGATGTGGAAGAAAAGAAACCGAGCCGGGCGACGAACCAGACAGTCTGGGGCATTATTTTAATCACCATCGGATTGGTGGTGTTGTTGAGCCAATTCGATATCTTCCGATACTTTTCGCATCGGTTCTGGTATATCAGCTGGGGAGTGATATTCCCGGTGTTCCTGATCATACTGGGCGCAGTTGTGCTCTTTCGCCGGCGACCGGCTGACAAGGCTGAGACGGAAGAGGACGCAGCACGCGATTATTTTGATCTCTCCGGGTTAGTCCGCCTTCGCCGGGAAAGAAAGTTGGCCGGAGTATGTGCCGGAGTGGCGTATTACCTGAAGATCGATCCCACCATTGTGCGATTATTATGGGTGATAGGCATATTCGCCACCGGCGGCATCGCCGTGTTATTATATATCATCCTGGCGATAATTATGCCGGAGTCAGACGCGACATTTGAGGACGCCGCAGAACCTGAATGAATTGAACAGATGTGCTTTCTGTACCTGCGATGCCATCAGGGGGAGCTCTCCTGATGGCATTTTTTTGACCTCAATGATCTGATACCCCGCAGAGATCCACTGTGGATGTGCAATGTTAACAATCTAAACCGGTTATGATCGCATGATGGGAATGCGGCAGAAATTTTACAGAATTTTTACTTTAGTGTTCGGATGATTGCTCGTAACATTGTCGGATGATTATGACAGAATTACCCGGAGCACAGACCATACTCATTGCGGATGATGAAGAGGATTTCCTGCAGATCCTTACCTATAACCTGGAAAAGGAAGGGTTCCGGGTGATCGCTGTGAATGATGGAAAAGCCGCCCTTGCGGCGCTGGCTGAAGCTCCGGATTTAATCATTTTGGACATCATGATGCCGGAACGGAATGGGTATGAGGTGTGCAAAGACGCGCGGTCCCGGGGGATTCGCACCCCGATCATTTTCCTCACCGCAAAAGATACCGTATTCGATGAGGTTCGGGGATTCGAGGCCGGAGGTGACGATTATATTACCAAACCGTTCAGTCCGATGACTCTTCTGGCCCGTGTTCGAGCGCACCTGAGAAAATCACCAGCATCCAGTGATTGCGAGCTGATCACAATCGGGGATCTCGTGCTGAACCCGGAAAATTTTCACGTTACTCTCGCCGGGATAGAAATTGAATTCACCAGGACCGAGTTTAATTTGCTGGGCTTTCTGGTTCGGCATCCCAACATCGTACATACTCGCGGTGTACTCCTCAGCAATGTATGGGGCGATGAGACGTTCGTGGTGGATCGAACTGTAGATGTTCACGTGGGTAAAGTCCGGAAGAAATTGAAGGAGTACGGCGCGTTCATCGAGACCAAGGCAGGAGTCGGCTATCGATTTAACACTCACCGGATAGAGCATGCAGATCAGGCGTAAACTTTCGCTGACCTTCTCTGCCATAATCCTGGGAGGACTGATTCTGCTGGTAGGCGTGCTCACCTATCTGACTCACGATTATCTTGTGGACCTCCATTCGGAAAATCTCCGTAAAGAAGCCTCGGCCCTGGCGAAAGTGCTCGGATATCTTCCCGAACCTCATTTCCGCTCGTCCCTGGATTCACTCGCCGCCACCCTGAAGAATGAATTGAGAATACGGGTTTCTTTTATCTCGGCAGACGGAATCGTGCTGGCCGATTCGGATGTTGATTTTGCCTCTATCGACACGGTGGAAAATCATCTGCAGCGTCCGGAATTGCAGGAAGCCCGGAATATCGGCTGGGGATCCGCCCGACGGATTAGCAACACTGTACACGAACCTTTTCTTTATGTGGCCATCCATGAACTGGCGCCTTCCACACCAGTTGCGTTTGTCCGCCTGGCTATGCCGATGCGGATTGTGGAGGGCACCGTGCAGGACCTTCGGGTGCTGATTATTGTGGGTGGACTGTTTATCCTGGCCATTACAGTGGTTGCCACCTGGATCTTTGCCCACCGGATCACGACTCCTTTGCAGGACTACATGCGGATTCTCCGGGCTATCGAAAACGGTGACTACTCCATGCGAACCAGGTGTATCGGTTCTGATGAAATCGGAAGGTTGGGTGCTCATATCAATGAGACGGCTGATAAAATCGAACACGAATTCAAGCGTATGCACCAGCTCGAGCGGGTGCGCACAGAATTTATCGGAAACACCTCGCACGAACTGAAAACGCCAATAGCATCGATTAAGGGTTATCTTGAAACACTCCTGTCGGGCGGACTGGAAGATAAGGAAGTCAATAAGAAGTTTCTGGAACGAGCCAGGTTTAACGCAGACCGATTGCAGCTGCTGGTCAACGATTTGATTCAGATTGCCCGCATAGAGAGCGGGGAAATGCGAATGAGTTTCCGGTATTTCGATGGCCTGCAACTGCTGCGTGAACTGCACTGGGAGTTCCAAAATCAGTTTGCCGGGAAACGCCTGGATTTCCGTCTGGATATTCCGGAGACCCGGGAAATCAAGGTCCGTGGTGATAAGGATCGATTAAAGCAAGCATTAACCAATCTGTTAACAAATGCACTTAAATATACGGACGAAGGGTTGGTTACACTGGGACTGCGAGACAGCAGGCATACCGTGACGATTTTCGTGGAGGATACCGGTCCCGGAATTCCCCGGGAGTTTCATTCCCGGATATTCGAGCGGTTTTTTCGAGTCGACAGAGACCGGTCCCGGGCGGTGGGAGGTACGGGTCTGGGATTGGCGATTGTGAAGCATATCCTCTCCGCTCATGATACGCAGATCCATGTAGAAAGTGACGGGCACACCGGTTCAAAATTCTGGTTTCGATTGCATAAATGAATTATCGTCACTACAATAACGAATCTTCCGGAAAGATTTCACAATGAAAATGAAACATAACCTGAACACTCCAGCTCGCAATGAGCACAATGGAACCACCATGATTTATGGTGGAACGGCAATGCAGGCGACTATGGTAATTTGTATCTCAGGAGAATACAACGTATGAAACGATTAGTCATCATCTTTGTGGGGAGCGCATTGATTGCCGCCTGTGGGCAACGAACCGGGATATCCGGAAGAGTTGCCATTGACGGTTCGAGCACGGTTTACCCGATCACTGAGGCCGTTGCTGAAGAGTTTCTCAGGGAGCAGCCGCGGGTTCGGGTGACAGTGGGCACCAGCGGTTCCGGTGGTGGTTTCCAAAAATTCGCGGCCGGGGAAATTGATATTTCTGACGCTTCCCGCCCCATCAAGCAGTCAGAAATTGAGAAAGCGGAAGCAAACGGTATTCATTTTATTGAGTTGCCGGTGGCCTTTGACGGCCTTTCTGTGGTGGTGAACCCGGAAAATGACTGGGTTGATTACATGACGGTGGAGGAGCTGCGCACCATCTGGGAACCAGAGGCCCAGGGCACGATTACCCGATGGAATCAGGTGGATGACAGCTGGCCGGATCGGGAACTCAACCTCTACGGACCGGGTGTGGCATCCGGGACATTCGACTATTTCACTACAGCGGTGGTGGGACGAGAAGGAGCCAGCCGGGGAGATTACACGGCGAGCGAAGACGATAATGTGCTGGTCCAGGGAGTGGCCGGGGATATGAATGCTCTAGGCTTCTTCGGATTCGCGTATTACCATGAAAACCAGGATACGTAGAAAATAGTCCCGATTGACGACCAGAATCCTGAGAATGGCGAAGGTCCCATCCAGCCGACTTTTGAGACGATCAGCAGCGGATCTTATCAACCGCTTTCCCGGCCGCTGTTTATCTATGTGAGTGCCGATGCTGCCGGACGAGAAATGGTACAGGAGTTCATTCAGTTCTATCTTACCCGGGTGGATGAGATTGTCAAAGATGTCGGGTATGTTCCACTGGATGAACAGAGCTATCAACTGGCGCTGGAACGGTTTCAAAAGCGCGTAACAGGATCCGTGTTTTCCGGGGGCGCACAGGTCGGAGTGCACATAAACGAGCTGCTTCAGACACGATAGGAAAGGGGTAGTTGGTATTACAGCCGAGGATACCATGACCACCGGAGTTCAGGAGAATCAAACCAAATTGCAGAAGCGGGAATTCCGACTGCCGTTGAAGCAGTATCTGGCAGAGGGGGTGATCAAGCGACTGCTCTTTGGCAGTGGATTCCTTTCCGTACTGGTCACGGTGAGTATTGTGGTGATTCTGATCTGGGAGTCGTCAAAATTCTTTGGATTTGAAGACGTGACGCTGATTCAATTCCTCACAGATACGCAATGGACTCCGCTGTTCGCTGACAAACACTTTGGTATTTTGCCCCTCCTGGTCGGCACACTGATGGTGGCTGTGATAGCGCTGATAGTTGCACTGCCCCTCGGATTGCTGAGCGCTATCTATTTAAGTGAGTATGCGCCGCCCAGGCTGCGTTCGATATTAAAGCCGGTACTGGAAATTCTGGCAGGAATTCCCACCGTTGTGTACGGCTATTTTGCACTGGTTACCGTGACTCCGTTCCTGAAGCAATTCATTCCGGGGCTTGGAGTGTTCAATGCCTTGAGCGCCGGGGTTGTTATGGGGATCATGATTTTACCCATGGTCTCTTCTCTGAGCGAAGATGCCATCCGGGTTGTGCCGAATAGTTTGCGGCGAGCTGCCATTGCACTGGGGAGCACGAAATTCGAAACCACGATGCGGGTAGTGGTGCCTGCCAGTTTATCCGGCATCGTTTCGGCGTTTATTCTGGCGGCGTCGCGGGCAATAGGGGAGACGATGATCGTCACTATTGCGGCGGGCATGAATCCCACGCTGACTTTCAGCCCGTTTCAGGCAGTGGAAACCATGACTGCCTATATCGTTCAGGTAAGTCTGGGAGACACGCCGGTCGGATCACTGGAATATCAGAGTATTTTTGCAGTCGGCATGGCTCTGTTTGTGATGACGCTGTTCTTTAACTTCATCTCCCACTTTATCGTGAAGCGGTTCCGGGAGGTATATCAGTGAATCGGCGCGGCGAAAACTTTCGATCGGATGCTAATGTCTTTCCCGGAAAACCGCTCCGGTCCCTGCAGGAAATAAACCCCAATATCCGGCGAAGTTATCGCCTCGGGAAGGTCTTTCAGTGGATAGCTGTGGCAGCGACCGGTGTCGCCGTGCTCGTACTGGCGATCCTGCTGTTTGATATTTTCGCTGACGGACTTTCGCGCCTCCGGCCATCCTTCATCACCGAATTTCCATCCAGGCACCCTGAAGAAGCGGGTATTAAATCCGCCATCTATGGCAGCATCTGGATAATTGTTTTAACTATCATTGTCTCATTGCCGCTCGGGATTAGTGCGGCATTTTATCTTGAGGAATTCGCGCCGAAGAACCGGCTTACCGAAATTATCAATATCAATATTGCGAACCTGGCGGCGGTACCGTCGATTGTCTACGGTATTCTGGGGCTCACGCTGTTTGTGCGTGCATTTGCCCTGGGACGATCGGTGTTGGCGGGCGCACTAACCATGGGTTTGTTGATTCTTCCGATTATCATTATCGCCTCCAGAGAAGCCATCCGGGGAGTGCCGGGTTCGATTCGGGAAGCGTCCATGGGATTAGGAGCCACCCGCTGGCAGACCGTGCGACATCATGTGTTCCCCCGGGCATTTCCGGGAATTCTGACCGGGACCATTCTGGCCCTCTCCCGGGCAGTCGGCGAAACCGCACCGCTGATTATGATTGGCGCCCTGACTTTCGTGCCGTATGTCCCCGGCAATATCGAAACCATCCGGGATGTCATCGCCGATCCAATCGCCCTGATCACTTTCGCGCCAATGGATGGGTTCACCGTGCTGCCGATACAGATTTTTAACTGGGTTTCCCGGCCACAACAGGAATTTCACGTTGCCGCCGCCGCTGCTATTGTTGTATTATTGGTTATATTACTGACGATGAATGCGCTGGCTATTTATCTGCGGAATCGGTTTGAAAAGAAAGGACCCCAGAATCGATGACGGATGCGTTTCCTGCAAATCGGGGTCATGATAGCACTCCGATCAAAATGGAGAGCCGGGATCTTTCCTTGTATTATGGGAAGAATCTGGCGATTAGGACCATCTCCATGAAAATTTACGAGCAAACAATTACGGCACTGATCGGACCGTCCGGTTGCGGGAAAAGTACCTTGCTGAGAAGTTTTAACCGGATGAACGAATTGATTCCGGGCGTCCGTATCGAGGGGAAAATTCTGTTTCACGGTGAAGATCTGAACGCGAAAGATGTGGATCCGGTGGCAGTGCGGAGACGGATCGGTATGGTCTTCCAGAAACCGAATCCCTTTCCGAAATCCATCTATGATAATGTCGCCTTCGGACCACGTATCTATGGCTACAAGGGAGATCTGGACACTCTGGTCGAACAGTCGCTGCGGGCCGCGGCACTGTGGGACGAAGTGAAAGACAAACTTGGAACTAACGGATTGGAATTATCAGGAGGACAGCAGCAGCGGTTATGCATTGCCCGGACCATAGCGGTGGAACCGGAAGTCATTTTGATGGATGAGCCAACCTCCGCTCTGGATCCGATCGCTGCCGGAAAAATTGAAGATCTCCTGCAGGAGCTCAAGGAACAGTATACTATCTTAATAGTTACACATAACATGCAGCAAGCCGCTCGGGTGAGCGATCTTACCGCGTACATGATGATCGAAGAGGAAGACCGCAGTGGTGTCCTGGTTGAATACAATCGGACGAATGAACTATTTACGAACCCGATTATGGAGAGCACTCAGGACTATATCACCGGGCGATTTGGCTAATCCGAATCGGATAGAATACCATGACAAAGCGCTTTATAAAAGAACTGGATCGACTCCGGGAGATGCTCCTCGAGATGGGGAGTCTGGTTGAGGAGCAAACGCGGGATGCCATCAGTGCACTGTTCGCATATGATGTTGACAAAGCCGAAGCACTGATCCGGAAAGATGAGAAGATTGACTCGCTGGAAATCACCGTCGACCAGATATGCGAGGAGATTATCGCACTTTCCCAGCCGGTGGCAGCGGATCTCCGATTGATTGTCGCCGGTTTTAAGATGGCCAACGATCTGGAACGGATGGGAGATCAGGCTAAAAATATTGCAATTCAGGTCGTCCATATGGACCCGGTGGATGGCCCGGTACTCAAGCAGATGCGTATTGACGTCATGTCGGAATTTGTGAAGGATATGGTTTCCGATTCGCTGGATTCATTTGTCCACGGTGACGCGCCTCAGGCGAAAAGCGTGTGTGATATTGATGATGACGTTGATGATATCAACCGGTTTCTTATAGAGAAATTCAGTGAATCAAACGGATTTAACCTCACCTATTCCCAGCGAGTCAACCTGCTGATTATCGCCCAGAACCTGGAGCGAATAGCGGATCTGGCCACGAACATCGCAGAGGATGTTATTTTCCTGGTGAAAGCGAAGGTGATTAAACATGGCCATGAAAAGTTCACGGAATGAGTGTTCTGGTACCTTCACGTCCTGCTGAAACCAAGTTCGACAGATCCATGAAATCTGACTGCAGCTAATCTATGGAAACTTTACACGATTGTCCGAATAACAATCAGTCTTCACATAACCGGGCGCAATCCCATTCTGACCACTGGATGCGGACACTGGCTGCACATGTTCGGAAATATCAGGACCGGGTGGCCGAACAATCGCCAGCCGTGCTTCTGGATGTGGATCCGATCACGTATGAGAAGCGGTTGATTCAACCCTTCTTGCGCATGTTACGGTGGTTCCAGATTCAATCACGGGGGAGCGTGGGGATCCTTGCTTCAGCCGATAATGGGAGACAGGGAGCCCTCTATAAATGGTTGCGGCGTTCATGTCGCAAGACCAGAATGAGCGTTCCGCGTGGATCAATCATGTACAAAAATTCTGATGGAAGGGGCGGTCACGGGATCCCGGAAGCGGCTTTTCTTCCGGTCGGAGAGAATCCCGTGGCAGTTATCCGGCCGACCATCGGCACCAGTGATGTACAATGTCGGATGGACAGGAACCACACGCTCTGGATAGACGTGGGCATCACCCACCAGGAAAAGCAGACCGGCCAATACGATGCGGAAACCATCGATTCCCGGTTCGGATTGCGGCATCTGATTAACGAATCCGAGTTGCCTGGTGAGATTCTCCCTTGCTGGCATGGGATCAATGATCCCGAAAATCTTCAGCATTTTTTCGATTCCGACTACGACTGGGGCGAAGTTGACGTACGGATTAACCCGTTCACCAAACGCCTCATTACCCGCCACGACAGTTTTTTAATCAGCCGCGTTCGGGATACCGAAACCATTCAATATTTTGAGACTGTGCTGGAACGCTTCAAGCAGCATGAGAAAAAAATCAAAATCGATTTTAAGCGTGGGTTTTGGGTCGTGGATAAAGTGATCAGGTTGCTGGAGAAGTATGGGTTTCAGGAGGACAGTGTGTGGTTTCACGGCAGCGTACGCGTCCTGCGGGTAAACGGGTATAGAAAACTCTCCCGGACCTATCCCGGAGCACTCATTCAGGCAACCCTGGATCGGTTCGTCCCGCTGATTTTACTGTTCCCGGCGGCAGGGAAATTTATCCTGGACCGACTGGCAGGATTCGGAGTAAATCAATTTCTGCTCTCCTGGAGAAGCTGGTACAAAACACAAATTATCGAAAAGCTGGATCGCTGGGGATACCAGGTGAATTTCTATAAAATCCGCAATCTGGAAGAATTTTTAAGCGCATCGCTCTATCTCCCGGCGTCCATCACTGCTGATTTTAATTTCCCGGAGTGGGATTATTACGGCCGCGGGTCCGGACAAAATATGAAATGGCACGAGTACCCGGAGCGGACTCCACTCCGGTGATGCGCATTCTACAGGCGAAGACCACCTTCTGCCGGATATGAATCGCTCCTGATTCTGGCATTTCCGGAAAGGCACATTTCTATTACTGGTGTACCTCAGGTCTTCGGGGCAAACAGAAAAACACTATCGGAGTTGGCAATCAGGGCTTGTGCTCACAAAAAACAAACTGATTATATCCGGTCGGAACAGGAGAATGCAACGGGGCGCCCGGCACGGGGGAATACCAGCCTCCTCCGGATAGTTGAATATTCAAACCAAAGGATTTCCTGGTGCGAACCCACCTGATACTCGTTCTATGGACCGTGATTTGTGCATGGAATACCACAGCGCCGGCACAAACCGGCCGCGCTGCCCGATATCAGCCGGGGGATTGGGTGAACTACGCCAATTTTCATTATGTCACAAGTTTTGAAGAAGGCGATCGGTACCTGTACGTTGGTACAACCCATGGGGTCTTGAGGTTCAACCAGGTGTCGGAACAATGGGAATATCCCTATACCAGTAGCAGTGGGCTGACCAATGATTATGTATTGAACCTGATCTGGGTCAGAGATAACCGCGAATTGTGGGTGATCACCCGGGAGGGCATTGATGTAATATATACAGTTCTGGATCGCTGGACCCATGTCCCGGATTCGCAAAATATGTTTGGACCTGCCATCCAGAATATCCGGGTGGGGCAAACCGCCCAGGATGTAATTCTTCGAACGGCCGGAGGAAGCAGCTATGTTTATAATAAATACAGTTATACCCTGCGGGGAAGAACCACTCCGGGAAATAGTGTACGCTGGAACGAGCAGCAACGGATTCAGGGGAATATGCCGATTTACTTCCTGAGTGAATCCTGGCATATTAATCGCATTAATAATTCCCTGGTTGATGAAGAATTCCGGGAATTTCCATTTACATTGCAGTATACCACCTCCTTTAACCGTGTATATCTGGGAACCTGGGGAGGGGGATTTATCCAGGCCGATGCTACTACAAAAGTGGGGGAGGTCATCCGGTTCGGGCCGGTAAGTACACCGGTGGGTGCGATTTCAAAAGATGAAGAAAATTTTTGGTTCGGGAGCGCACTCACGCAATTTCAGGGACCGCCTGAAATCTATGGAGAACCGGGTATTTCCAGGTGGGAACTCCAACTGGATCGATGGACTCATACCCTTCCCGAAAATGAGCACGCCATCAGAAACGCCCAAATCTATAGTATTGACGGAGACGGTCAGCGAGTCTGGGTGGGAACAAATCGCGGACTCCTGTATTATAATTTTAAAAGAGAAGAATGGTTCCGGTTTGACGAAAAACAATTAGGAACCAGTCCGATATTTGATGTGGTGGTTATGGACTCGACAGTCTGGATCGGGACGGATATTGGCTTATACAACATCGCTCATCCCAGAGGATATGTCCGCTATCGGACCCGGATTCTCGAAAATGAAATGCTGAGTGTCTATTCCCTTACGGTGAATCAGGATAAACTGTTCGCCGGGACGGAATATGGGCTCATTCAGCTGGATATCGGACAGAAAAAGCTATATTATTACAATACGAAAGGGCAACAAATAGCCAGAGAAAAGTTTCGGTTCCCTCGTGTCTATCAGGTAACTTCGTCAACCGACCGCCTGTATTATGCGGACTACCTCGGTATATATGAACTCAACCTTCGCACCAACAGATTAACGCAGCTTCCCAAACTCGGGTTACTCGCCAAATCCTCTGTCCGGGTTATAGAGGCCGACGGGCGCACAGTATGGGTCGGGTTTAACGACGGGGCCGGTGAATATGACACACAAAACAATGAATGGGAATTTTATACGGTGGAAGACGGGTTGGGAGACAATCTGATTAATGACATCCTGGTCGGGCAAGACTACGTGTGGTTTGCCACGCCGAACGGGGTGACACGATTTCGTAAAACAGAGAGAGAGTAGATAACTATGAAGCAGCTACGAACCATAAGTCTGGCGAGTATATTCCTGCTGGTCAGCTTTCCGGTATATGCCCAATTAAATATGAATACCCGGGAGGCAGGTACACCATTTTATCACATCGAAGCGTCTCGGTTTCCGACCGAGACTCAGGATAGCAGTAAAGTTGTCGTCTATTTAAAAGTGCCCTACGATGATCTGCAGTTCGTCAAATATGATAGTGTGTTTCGCGCCCGCTATGAGGTATCGGTTGTGGCACTGAATATGAAGGATATACAGGTGGACAATGAGATTGAACGGAGAGAAGTGGAAGTCAATTCCTTTGAAGAAACCAATTCCAGGGAGCTGAATGATTATATGAGGTACACCTTCCTTCTGGATAACGATAAATATAAATTCAACGTGGGGCTGATGGATCTTGATACCCGGAAAACCACCTATCGAAAACTCACCGTTGATCTCGAATCATTCGTCAAGGGGAATCTCCAGCTCTCTGATCTGGTGATCGTTGACGACATCATTAGCGATGTGAAGGGCGAGTTCGAATTTAATCCCAATGTAATTGATAAGTTGACCAGCCGGGATAAGGAATTTTACGTCTACTACACGGCCAGAGGTGTCGAAGGAACCGCTGAAGTAGAAGGGAAAATCCTGACCACCGACGGGGAAGAACTGCGCTCCATTAAGGATACCGTATCACTCGAACAAATTCCGCATGGCCATTTCATTTCGATGAACGCCAAGGATTTGAACTATAGCAAATATGTGTACCGGTTAACTGTCACCCAGGGTGAAGAAGAAGTCACGAGGAGTAAGGAATTTCAGGTGGGTTGGGTTGGGCTCTCCGGGGAAGTGACCAATCTGGATAATGCCATTGATCAAATGATCTACGTCCTCACGAGAAAAGAGATAAATAGTATGAAGGATGCGCCCCCTGAAGAAAAAAGAAAAATTTTTATGGAATACTGGGAAGAACGGGATCCGACACCGAAAACCGAAGATAATGAGTTGATGAACGAATATTTTCGCCGTATTAATATCTCTGCCGAGCAATTCAGTACCTCCATCAAAGAAGGCTGGCGCACGGATCGGGGAATGGTGTATGTCTTATTCGGGGCGCCCAATGATATCGACAGACATCCTTTTGATCTGGACAGCAAGCCCTATCAGGTGTGGTATTATTTTGATCTGAACCGGCAGTTCGTATTTGTAGACGAAACAGGCTTTGGCGATTATCGTTTGGTCACGCCTCTCCACGACATCGGGCGGTCTACCTTCTACTAATACCACACCGAGTATTTCTGAGAAATAGAGCCCCTGACGGAGGGATATGAAAAAGAAAATCGCGGTCATTCCCGGTGATGGTGTTGGGAAAGAAGTGATTCGTCAGGCGGTGAAGGTATGTCACACACTCAACGACCTGGACATCACCGAACTGGAAACCGTGCAGTTTCAGTATGATGCACATCATTACCTCGAAACGGGTATTGCCGTGCCGGATGAGGCGGTCCAGGAGATTAAACGAAAATACGATGGGGCAATCGTCGGCCCCATCGGTGATCCCAGGGTTAAAGAGAACGACTATGTGAAAGGCATGCTGCCCCGGCTGCACAATGAATTGGATCTCTGCGTCCGATATCAGCCGGTAAAATTACTCCATCTCGATCTGTACCCGTTTCTTGCCGGTATTCAGGAAAATATTCATTTTGTCCTGTTTTCCGAAAATATCGAAGGCTTCCATACCGATGCCGGCAATACCCTCAAGAAAAATCGACCTGATGAGCTGGCCTTCCAGCAATTCGTTAATTCGAGAATAACGGTCGGGAAGGTGGTAGACTTCGCGAGGGATTTTGCCAGGAACCACAACCTGAAACTTTTCCATTTTGCGGATGAAGGAGAACTTACACGGGATATTCATAATCTCTGGCAGCGGAGTCTCCGACGAATTGAACGCGAAGAAAAAGATCTGCGTATCCACGCCACTTCCGTGAAGAATATTGTGTATGGCTTACTCACTAATCCCTCTAAATTTAATGTACTGCTCCTGCCAAACCTATATATCGATGCGGTATCCACCATCGCGGCCGTGATTCAGGGTGGGGTGGGACTTTCGGCTCTTGGGGACGTGAATCCCGGAAAATTCGGATTATTCCGGCCACTGCACGGACCGGTCTCCCGGTTCGCCGGGAAGAATGCCGCCAATCCGTTCGGGGCGATTATGTCGGTACGCATGATGCTGGAGTTCTTCGGGAAGCCCGGGACCGGTCAACTTATCGAAGATGCCGTCAAATACTGTCTGGAGCATCGATTAACCACCAGAGATCTCGAGGGGAATTTCGGCACGGACGAAGTTGGCGATTACGTCTGCCAGACCCTTGAGAAATTGTATTCGCAGGACAACACAGGTTCTGACAGCGCACCGATCGCTGAGGACGCTAACAACGCACAGAACCAATGAACGAGTCTGACCGGTGCACGTTAATATGAGGGATCGGGTACCACATGCAGTCTAATTGGAAAACCGTGTTCATAGTATCCATCTGATTGATGCGGGGCTTCTTGAGAAGGGATGGATCTCGTTCTGAGGAGATCTTCCCATGGAAGGAATTCCGCCCGAACCATTTACGCTGTAAGTTAACACCCGCTGTCAACTCCATAAATAGAGTATTGTAATCCTTCTATTGTGTTCTTACTGTATAACACTTTTAAGAGTGCTTAAGAACAGAGAGTTAATACAAAATGTTGGACGGATTGAATTTACCGGGGCCCTCTAACAGCCTCTACTTCACCGCCGACAATTATAAAACGTGGCCGAACTGGAAAAACCGGGTAAAACATCCCGCGAACCATATCCAGATAGCCGACTCCTCCATTTCCGTGGAAAGGACATTCCATGCGGGAAGAGCCGGCGCTAGTGGCCCCAGGTACAATCGGTGTAGAAACTGTTGAAAAAGTCAATAATTCTAATAAAGTCTATTGTAAATATTAAACTTATGTAGTCTGTATTTTTTAAAACGGAGTCTTGCGAAACTTTCCTTAGATGCAAAATTATAAGAAAGAATCCAATAAGACATGGTTACAATTTTGAAATTAAATGTTTCTTATTAACCTCTATAGCGCTAATTTTTCTAAAATTAATGAGTCTATTTAGAAAACGCGAAGATCGCGAAGGCCGCAAAGAACGCAAAGAAAATTTAAAATATAACAATCAAAATAGTGTAAGAATTATTGCACTTATTTGATAAACATAACAATTATAAGTTCGGTTCAGTTTCCTGTATCAGGTTCATGTTTTCTAAACACTCTCAAAATTAATAGATAATAATAGGAAAAGGCTAAATCAATGAATGATTTTGAAAAAGTTTTTGGGAAATATGCAAATTCAAAGGTATTTCTAAATGATTTAGAAGATTTCCTTACATTAACTGCAAATAAAAAAGAGAAATTATTAAGTGCATTTATTTCTTCCGAATACCGAACCTATTATTGTCTCCACAGTCGAAATTTAGCAGAACTGCTTGAGGTTGAAGATGAAAAAGCCCATTCAATATACCATGTATTTGATTTCATTGCTTATAAAATATTAAAAGACAACACAGTTGAGGAAATAATTGCCGCATTCAATTCAAAAGATTATAATAAGAAAGATATATCATCTACTGGAATTATACTTCAAAAACTGGATTCCCCGGAATTAGAAGAGCAATTAACAAATTTAGATATTATAGATGATGAAATAGGGGCAATTAATCCACATTGGCCATTGATTGAGTTCCATATCGATACAAGAGCTATATATAAAGCCGGGAGAATAATAAAGACTTTGCCATTAGCTTTAATTCAATTCAAGGCTAGACACGATGATGAAAATAAAATCACTATGGAACTGACAGCTGATGATATTGATTTAATTATTGATAGTTTAACTGATATCAAACAAAAATTATTAGAGTAATATATCGCCTATAATTTCAATTATTGGACATATATTTGTAAAGGGGATACTCATGAAAACTTATTCTGCAAATAAAGATAGATACGTGAAAAATGATTTATCTTGGATGGGACATTTGGTTGAGGAACATGAGTCTTCTTATCCCTACTACAACTTTTTTGCAGTTGGTTTATCACATGAACCAGATTATTGGTTAGAACACAAAAATGTCACCAGAACAATAAATAAAGGAAAAATAGATTCCTCAAAGAACCAGAAAGAGGAAAACTTCCAAACCGCCAAAGAAAAATTTAATAGGTTGTTACCAAATTTATTGGATGAACACCAAGATAAATATGTAGCAATCGTTGAGGATACCTATGAAATTAACGAAAACAAAACAGAATTAATTAACTCTGTTATCGACAAGTATGGATATAAGTCGATGTATATTGAGAAAATTGCAGAAGAATTGGAAGTTATAAAGTTACGTAGCCCCAAATTATTACAATAATGACAAATGGCAAGCACTCCTTCGTTTACAGCCTCTTACGAAAAAGTTGGAATAACATTACCCTCTGCTCCTATTATCTCATTAAATTTACTAAAACCTGGAAGTGAATCTAGTATACAAGAAAAATTCATTTTAGATACTGGTGCCGACCAAAGTTGTATAACTTTCGATATATTTAAAAGATTAGATTTAGAGTATTTTGGTGATGCAGCCGTTAACGTAGGTGGCATTACTGGTAGATCTCGTTGGAGAAAGACGGCGGTTCAAATTGAAACACCTTTCGGATTTAATAAGATTGTTGAAGTACTCATAAACCCCCAATCAGATGATAATATAGTTGGGAGAGAATTGCTCAATAGATGGAAAATACTATTTGATGGCCCTGGCGAGCAATATACTATCTCAGTTCCCTAATTTTGTACCGAATCCCAATTATACTGATGAGACTACTATAGAAACCACGAATGAACACGAATTATCACTAATTATATAAAAAAATAAATAATAAACATGATATTATGTATAAATAAAACAATAGTAGATCATATTTCTACTATGATAAATGCAAAAGATTTCCGCTACACTTTTTAGACCAGACTCACTGATTCTATGTATAAGATATATCCCAGAGTTTCTTGGGGAAATAGGATAAAAAATTTAAGTATTTCTTCCTCCTGTAGAGGGAGCAGGTTGGGGTGGACTTTACGTCCTTCACATTCTCCGGTGAGATTCACCTTTCATGAAATTCTGACTGAAACCAAAGTGATATAATATCCATGAAGCCGATTCGTTTTCTCCACACCGCGGATTTACACCTGGGCAGTCCGCTGAAAAGTATCGGGGCGGTGTCCGGTGCCATTCGGGATCAGTTGCAGAATGCCTCGTTCCGTGCCTTAGAAAATATCATAGACGCCGCACTGCTCCATGAAGTGGACTTTGTCGTATTTGCCGGCGACGTGTTCAATGCCGATTCGCGAAGCATTCACGCGAACCAGCGACTCATCGAACAACTCGCCCGGCTCGGGGAGATGCAGATTCCTGCATTCCTCATCGGCGGCAATCATGATCCGGTGACGGCGCTGCATCAGGAATCCCTTGCCCTGCCATCCAACGTCACCGTCTTTCCCAGCGAAGAGGTCGGACAGGAAATCGTGCTGAAGGACGGCGATCCGGTTGCCAGAGTGCTGGGGCAATCCTACCGCGGAAAATCGGACAGCCGGAAAATGTATTCCGGTTTCACCGTCCCGGATACGGCTCTGTGGAATATCGGAATACTCCACAGCGCCCTGGATACGCAAAATAAAAATTACGTGCCGTGTACGATCGGCGATTTGCAGTCGAAATCCGACATGCATTATTGGGCACTCGGCCATATTCACAATCAGCAGGTCGTATCGGATGAGTTCCCGGCCATTGCCTATCCCGGGATCCCCCAGGGAAGAGATATCGGTGAACCCGGGATAGCAAGCTGCCTGCTGGTTGAACTGGAATCGGAGTCACCGGTGACGTTTACCCGGATTCCTACCGGTTCCATTGTCTGGCTGAACGAGGAATTTTCACTGGAACGGGATTGCACCCGAACGCCGGAGACGCTGGATGAGCTGGCGAGAGCCATAGAATCCGTCGCCTGGGAGCGAGTGAATGAATTTCTGGAAACCCAAATGGCCACCTTCTCCGATGACAACAGCAATCTATGGGATCTGGTCGAGGGGGTGATACTCCGGTGGCACATCACTGGCCGGGGAGCCATTCATACCCGGCTTACCGAAGATAGATCGGAAGCCGCCGGTTATTTCACCGGTGAACTGCGGAAACGGCTGGAAGACCGGTATCCCTTCATCTGGACGGAATCGGTGCAGATCCGGACCAGCCCGGCAATTCCGACCCTGGAGCAGCTCGCAAAAGAAAGTGAGACCTTCCGGGACATCGCAGAGATGATAACGGCACTGCACAATGATCAGACCACCCTCCCGGACATCTATGATGTGATCGGGGAAATATGGGAAACCGACGGCGATCCCGAATCGCTTTCCCCGGAGAAGTTTTTGATGACGGACCAGCTGCTCACGGAGTGTATCGAGGAGGCCAAACACCGGATTGTCGAGGCGATCCTGGAACAGCGGGAACAGTTATGAAAATCCGCCGGTTGGCCGTTGGGGAATTCGGGATTTTTCGGGATCAAATTATGGAGGATATCGCCGGCGGCATCGTGTTGCTGGCCGGCCCGAACAGAGCCGGGAAAACCACTTTCATGCACATCATCCGGTACCTGGGTTATCCGTTTCCCCGGACCGGGGTGATTCCTCCTCCGGTGCATGAATACCGGATTGAAGCGGATATTCTGTCGCAAGACGGAGCACAATATCGGATTCATAAAGCCGGATATGCCCAGCCCGAGATGGTGCCGGTGATGGAAGCCCCGCCCCGTTCCGCACAAGACATTTTTCCCATGGATCAATTCACCTACCAGCAGCTGTTTACCATCAGTCTGGATGAATTGCGCAGATTGCCGGCCGGTATGCACAGCAAGGAATCGAAGCGCTTGCAGTCGATTCTGCTGGGAGCCGGGTTGGCGGAAATTGCCGTGATACCGGAGATTCGGGACCGTTTCGGGAAGGAGGCCACCAAAATCGGTGGAAAACATGGCACCCCGTCCGTAACCCAGTTTAAGTCGGATTATGAAATCATAGACAAAGCGCTGCAGCTGCGCCGGGAAGCGCTCCACCAGATCGATGAATACGAACAGACACAGCAGGTGCTCAGGGAGACTGAGCAGCGGCTCCGCGACCTGGACGCCGAACTCCAGCAGGAACAACTGCGCCGGGACCGCCTGGATTTTTTATATCAGTATTATGACAGCTATCATCAGCTCCGGGAGGCGGCGGCTTTCCTGAATGCTCCCGAAAATCAATCTCTGCTGGAGCAATTTCCGGCGCAAAAACTGACCACAGCGCACCGGCTGCATGAGGATTATCCAACGGTGCTGGAGGAGCATGACAATCTGCTCGAACAATTCAAAGTGCTCGTCAATGGAGCCTCATGGCAGGAAACGTTCCGGCAACTGCTTGCGGTGAAATCTGAACTGCGCCAGTGGGAGCGCAATCTGTCGGGGCTCCGGCAACGCATTGATTCAGTCCGGGACGAAGAGCAGAACCATCAGCGAAAAGAACAATCCCTTTTCAATCGGATGCGCACCATCAATGCCAGAGGGGGCAGAGACTTTGAGATCCTGGAATCAATCCGCACGGACCATATCGAAATTGGCCGGCTCCGGCAAACAGCAACCGCGCATAAAGACCGCATGCAGCGGATCGAATCATTGCAGGATCAGAAGCAGCGACTCAATCTGGAGCAGAAGCGAACTTCAGATGAATATGAGGACCTCAGCCAGCGCACCCGGGGGAGACGCTATTGGTATATCAGCGCAATTACCGGTCTTCTCCTGGCGGCAGGGATTGTCACTGGTATCTATTACGAACCCTGGATTGGTATCATAATCGGAAGCGGCGGTGCCCTGTTCACCATTTTGTTCGGTGTGATTGCTTTCATCCTAAAGGCAGAGGATCGGCGTATCCGGCGCCAGCTGGAGGAGGATATCGGGAGACTCTCTCTGGAGCTGAAGGACCTGGATGATCAAATCGGGGAGTATACCGCTGAGCTCAAAGATATGAAGGACACACTGAACGGATATCGCAGGATGCTGCGGCTGGAGGAGGATCTGGACCCGGAAATTCTGGTGGAATATTATCGTGATACTGCGTCACTGAAACAGGAAGTTCGGGAATGGCAAGCCGCGGACCGGCAGCTCCGGCAGCGCCGGAGTAATATTCTTGCAGAGCTCGAAGATATCATTTCAATTTTGGATGCCGTGCAGGGCATCGGTGTGTCAGGAGAGAATCTGATGGAGGAGAGTGAAAAGATACTTCATACCCTGGAAAGTGCGATTGAATGGCTGGAGACCGCGGAATCGCTCCGGGAAAAGCAGAACGAAAAAGACCGGCTGGAGGAGCAGATTCGTGAATTGTTGCTGGATACGCAGGGGCAGCTGGAGCTCGGCCAGACCTTGAACCGGCCGGGGGATTTTCTGCACGGACTGCAGGAATTTATCTCCCGGGGAGAACGCTTTCGCGAGCTGCAGGAAACACAGAGAGAGCGAGCGGCGAGGCAACAAACCCTCCGGACCGCCTTCTCCGACCGGGTGAAAACTGCCTTCCAGGCGCCGGACGAGAATGATCATGATTCTCCGGAGGATCTCCTGCCGGTTCTGGAAAAGGCCTATGACCCAATTATTTCCAGAGATGAAGTGAAGGCGCACCTGGAGGAATCTTCCGAACGTGTCACAGAACTGCAATCCGAACTGAGGAATACCCGCGAGCGACAGGCACGGTTAAAACAATCTCTAAAAGCATTAGCGACCTCGGAAAAACTCCACCGGGCGCAGGAAGAGATAGACCAGGCCCGCAGCCGGTTGGAGCCACTGGCCCGGGA
>Ga0102944_1000791_pt1 | contig 22836 bp, 28 predicted proteins | sample SalPonD_shore_MG_FD_78172 | JGI IMG/M metagenome (GOLD analysis project Ga0102944, IMG submission 78172) | Salt pond soil microbial communities from South San Francisco under conditions of wetland restoration - Salt Pond MetaG... | ecosystem: Environmental > Aquatic > Marine > Intertidal zone >...
GTCGGTTAATCCGGCTGTATATAAAATAAACAATAATAATAAATTAAATAAATACAGTAGTAGTAGTACTGTATATACTAATAGGCCTGTGGATAACTCTAACACCGAGCCACCACCGACTACTGCTACTTCAAAGATTGAAAATAAGGACGCACAAGAGGGGAAAATTAAGGAAGCAGCAGTAGATGTCAAAGTTGAGGCAAAAACCCCGTCACGGCCTCACAAATCAGTCTCAGGGTCATCTGCTACTACTCTTAGCAATGATGAAGTGAAAGAATTGCAAAGTTATGGTTGTAAGCATTCACAAATCCGAGGCTGGATAGAGGCGCACTCGCTAGAGAACTTGCGCATAGTGTTGCATAAGGCTAGAGCGCAAGCAGAGGCCGACAGGGGGCGTTATATCGGCTCTTGCATGAAGAATCGATACTTTGACAAACCGAGCGCACAAGACACCACAAGCAGCCCTGTAACACATCAACCGCCGGACCCGCCTTTAACCAAAAATCAAATGCAAACAGAACAGCGGCAGTGGGAAGTCAGGCGACATAGAAATAAGCAGCACGTTAAAATCTTGCGGCAAAATCTCGGGCTGCGCAGATAGGATGAGTGGTGCAGCTGAATTACAAAAGATTTATGATACGGCCGAGAATTTTAGCCCTGTCACTAACCAAGCTATAAAGTCGAGCCAGTTAGCGCAGGAAATTAGGTGGAATAACTTAAGTGACATTGAAAAGGCGGGACATGTAGAATATGTTTGTCAGCAATTCCCGGAATTTAGGCATTATTGTAAGTACTTCGGGGTTAGGTTAGCTGAATATGACAGGATGCCGGAATTTTGCGGAGGTGTTTTGATTAGTTGGTTGTTAGATTATTTGTAGGGGGTTCGGATGAAAAGATATAGTTATCGCGAGAATAGACAATGGTGGCGTTCAATGACGGCTATGGAGCGCATAGAGGCTTACAATTCTAAGTTGCGCCATCCGAAATCGACATATGAGCTTTTTAAGGCCACGGATAAAAGATGCGACCCGCTGGGTGACTCTTTTGCTGACCATAAATTTTTCGACCAACTGATGACGTTAATGCATCGCCCCCAACTTAATAAGCCGAGAACTATTTGGTCGAATATCAGGCGCAGATTTTCACTGCCGAATAGAGTTACCAATAGAGCTGACTCATTAAAAAATAATAAGATGTAATTACAATTTTAATTTTTTAAAGATTAGGTAGAATTATATTTTTAACAATGAGGTATGGAAATGAAAAGAAACAATCCACGCGATTTAGAGAGAAAATTTGCATTGGAATTAGGTGTAAATCCTGATGCACCAAAGCAAAAAAAACTAGGAAACGGGTTAGATAAACCTAGTAAGCCTAGAAATATTGCGCCTAAACCTAAACAGGCAATTGATGTATACGAAGAAATGTTCGGAAAGAAAAAAAAGAAAAAGAAAGCGAAAGTAGTGCAGTTTGAAATGTGCAAAAAGCCGAACGCAGAAGACTTGCCGATAGAAATTATGAGGGGCGGGGCTCAAAAAGCAGTACAAAACTGTAAGTTTCATCCCAAGCAATGTTTACCGCCTAAGGCCGGGTTAAATTTTGTTGTCGGCGCAGCAAATGCCGGGATCAAACATCGAAAACAAAATAAAGAGTTTTACGAATGCATTAAAAAGCCCGGTGGCATTAATAGAGAGCTAGCTAAACGTGGTATCAGACCAATTAATAAATAATTTCTATGCGTTAGTTCCTGACCTTCCGACACCTCCTATTTATCCCGCAGAAGGAAGATTTTTAAAGGGGGTGTTTGAGTGGGTAGGAATAGCTGGTATAGTGGTACCGTTAGTATTTTTTATATTGCTGGTATTTTATAGGGCTATAAAAAGGATTTATAAATGAGCGAGAAAACCTCTTACAAACCAAACTTAAATTTTATTGAAAGTTTTTTAAAAAACTTTGAGAATTCAGTTGATAAGTTCGTAACCAAATATAACAAAGAAAATAAAAATAAAGACAAAGTTTTAACGCATGATGTGATTCTGGCTTTAAATTCATTTATAGCAATGAATATGTGTAGGGTTATGGATACTGAATTAGGCGCAGAGCATCACGAGAATTTTGTAGAAGACAATATAGAAAACATTAAAACATTGATAGCTAGGTATAAGGAAACAAAAAAAACAACTAGCTCTGCTTAGGTTTGGTTTTAACTTCGTGTTCGGCTTCATCTAAATTGCTTAATTCAGCAGCAGATATTCTGCGAACAACGGTGTTATCGCGACTGCTATTGAAATAGGGAATTATTGCTCTAGCTGCATTTTCATTATTTACAACAAAGACCGAGGTGTGAACCACCACCATTGCCGGTTTATCTTCATTTTCTGAATCTTCATTTAATGTGTCGGTAATTTGCTGCACTATATCAGTGACATCATTAGCTTTAATGTTATTTTTTTTTGCTTGTTTATAGAAGTATATACCGCTTCCGATAAAAGCAGCAGAGATAGCGCCTAAAGGCGGTACAAATATAGCGCCTATACCGAAACTGACTGCACCGACCCAAGAGAAAGCGCAAGCAACTTTTCTGCCGATGTTTTTCATAAGGCAACCCCCTTGAGATAAGTATAAATCATTGGTAGATTAAGTATGCCCGGTCAATAACCTTTTCCTTCCTTGGTTTTTGTTATGCCGGGCGTTGATTTCAAATAATTACTTGATTAATATAGATGCGGGTCGGGGAATCTCGACCGACTCAATAAGCCGGGCGGCAAAAAACGCAAGAAATCCCTCTTAATTTCGTGCACGTCTTTTCTTCCTGGTTTATTGAGACTTTACTTATTTAGATTACCAAGCTGCAATAATTCTTTTACCGTGTCGTCCATTTCTTTCGTGTCGCCATCTAATTCGACTCTAATATTTAATATACGCAAACTTTCAAGCTGTGATGGTATGTCAAATGTTTTGGTGCCGGCTACACGACATAGAGCTTTAGCTATTTTGTTTTGCGGGTAATAAAGTATACGCCCGTACAAAAAACGAGCATAGAACACAGCGACTCCGGCCTCTTTGGCTTTTTTGGCTAATCTCGACGGGTCTTTGCGCCTGGTGATATGTTTTAAGTAGCTGTCAATGTCGAAATCAGGTGTTGTCATGGTCATATTTCCCGGCGTGTAAATCCTTCATGATTTCATCTATATTTTCAAAAGCTTTGGATGAGCGCATCGGAGCCTTAAAAGTATTTTCATAATCACAAAAAGGGTCTTCGCCATTGTGTATGCCGTAATAATCCCAGGATGGATAACTATTTTCTAAAAATTTATCGCTACTCATTATTTTACCTCTTTATCTAATGCTATTTCTTTAAATTCTTTTTTCCGCCACATGTCTAGTTTTTTTGCTTTAATCGTTTCAGGCTTGCCTATCCCGTCAACGAATGTCCACTTCTGAAGCTCAACTTCTACTTCATCGACCCCGTCAAGTTCAAGCTCTTTGATAATGCTTTCTGCGCTATATAACGGACTGTTATATTCTGCTAACGCCTCATCTAAGGTTGAAAAGGCGGGTTGATCAGGGTTCTTATCTGTAAATTCAAAGTCTGTCTCTGAATAAATATACTCAACTCCACTATTGTAGAAAGAGTTATAGACGATTACAGAAATAGTGTATTCTTCAAAATTATCTTCATCTATTGTTGTTGCCATAATTATTATTACCTCTTCACTTTCTTTATCTTATGTAGTTATAATGCCAAATATCCCTAGAGCCGTCAAGAGAGGCTTCAGGGAATATTTATATATGTAACTAATTTAACCTTTAAACGCTAACTTACTTATTCGGAGAGGTGACTTTACATTTTTTTGTTACAAATGTGATACAATTTGAGTGTATATTCAATCTCCTATATAAATTGAATACGACCTAACGGAAAGGGGGCCTTTAACGGGTTCCCTTTTTTTTTGTTGTATGGATTTTGTTGGCTTGCTAGAATTTAATAAGTAAACATTTAAAAAGGAAATATAATGATTGCGCACCAAACAACAGGGTTATTGTTGGTTAGGGACGATGGTCCGGGTATGGTTGAGTATATAGTTTCGACTATGCAGTCCGGTGAGGGGGTTATAAATATAAAGGGCATAATGACGGAAGACGCTTATAACACTATTCAGCTTGTTGCCCGCTATCTTGATTTAGACGCTAAATATGATTATTCAATTGCAATACCTGACGGCCTGTCGGGTGTTAGTTTCGGTTTGCCTTTGGCGTTAAATATTTACGGTCTTCAGAACAAGAAAAAGTTAATTGATAGGCGGGATAGTGTACTAGGATCAACATTTGCCACCGGGGAAATAGATAGAAACGGTCAGATTCATGGTGTTAAAGGATTAAAAGAAAAAGCTGAAGGATTAAAAGAAAAAGTAGCAGCAGCCAAATTTCTGACCATCAGCAACTTAATATGCCCTTTTGAAAATAAAGATGAGCTAGAGTCACTAGACATAGAGGGACTTAATATAATCTTGGTAGAGAATTTTAAAGAGGCAGTAGAGGCTTATTATCTATGAGAAAGGAAGGCTCACCGAACGGCACTATTGAAAGAATCGCTAAAAAAAAAGAAAAATTTATTAAATATTACATTTTAAATAAGTGCAATATTCACATTGCATGCCAAAAAACAAGAATCACACGAGGCACTTATCGCAATTGGTGTCATAATGACCCGGAGTTTAAAGAAAGGCTGGATGATGCCGAAGAGGCGCTTTTTGACTGGGTTGAAGATAAGCTTTTAGAACAAATTGATGTAGGCGAGCTAAAAGCTATTATGTTTTTCTTAAAAACAAAGGCTAAATCACGGGGTTATATTGAAAGGAACGAGTACACAGGAAGTGACAACGGACCTCTTAAAGTTGAGCAGTCTGTCGGATTATCAGATTTTAACAGAACACTTGAGGAAGTACTCAACAAAGCAAATAATAGAACCACTCCGGCACCTACTGAGAACTGACCTTTTTTTTCTTCTGGTCTATGGCGCAAAACGCTATGACATGTGGCACCCTTGGCTATTAGAGCGCTGTAAGGAAGTTCAAGCTAACCCTAACGGCTATGGCGACTTTTGGGCTAGAGGCCATTACAAATCAACAATTATTACTTTCGGTTTAACGATAATGGACATTTTTGCCTCGCATGGCGATGACCCTTTAACCGAAACAGAAGATACTTTCGGTTTCTTTTCATTCAATAGACCAATAGCTAAGCAGTTTTTATCACAAATAAAGCGAGAGTTTGAAACCAATGAGTTTCTAAAAGAAATATTCCCCGACATACTTTGGCAAGACCCTAACAAAGAATCACCAAGATGGTCTGAAGACCCCGGAATCCTTGTTAAAAGGCGCAGCAACCCAAAAGAGCTAACCATAGAAGCTTGGGGGGTGGTAGAAGGCCAGCCTACCTCTAAGCACTTCGGTAAACTATTGTATGATGATTTGGTGACGATAGATAATGTACGTTCACCGGAAATGATTAAAAAAACCACTGATTCGACTGAATTGTCCTTCAACTTGGGCGCAAAGGGGGCACCACGGCGCTTTGTCGGCACCTTTTACCACTTCAAGGATACTTATCGAGAGCTTATAGATAGAGGGGCGATAAAGCCGCGCATCTATCCGGCGACAGTGGATGGTTTGCCGGACGGGGTCCCAGTGCTATTGGAGCCTGAAGAGTTAGCCAAGAAGCGTAAAGAGCAGGGGCCGTATACATTCGGTGCGCAAATGCTATTAAATCCTATTGCAGATGACTCACAGGGTTTTAAACAGAACTGGATTCAATTTCATCAAGTTACAAGTTTTAGCAATTTAAACAAATATATTGTTATAGACCCGGCCAATGAAAAGAAAAAAACATCGGATTATACGGTAATGATTGTAGTCGGGTTAGGGGGCGACCAAAACTACTATATTCTGGATATCATCCGGGACAGACTAAACCTTACCGAGCGGGCAGATGCTCTTTTTCATCTTCACCGCAAATACCGCCCCTTAAACGTAGGCTATGAAAAATACGGTATGCAGGCTGACTTAGATTATATCAAAGAGCGCATGAGGCAGCAGACTTATAATTTTCGTGTAACGGAGTTGGGGGGCAAAGTTGCTAAAAATGATAGAATCCGAGCTTTGATACCTTATTTTGAGCAGAACCGGGTATTTTTACCTGAGTCATGTTATAAGACGCTGCACGATAAAAAGACTTATGATTTAACGGATATATTTATAAATCAGGAGTATATGACATTCCCTTATTCGGGTCATGATGACATGCTTGATGCTCTTGCTAGAATGTTAGATAAAGAGTTAGCAGTCATTTGGCCCAGATTCTATGAAAATACTAAAAAAGACAGGTATGCTAGAAAGAGGGCGCAGGGTGGCGGTTCATCATGGAGTGCATAGATGCCAGAGGCAAATACAGAAAAGGAATATTCTAAATTTGAAGAGCAAACAGAGCTCGTTACAAGAATACACGGACATTTAAAAGACGGTAAAAGACATTTAGATAAATGGCGCAAGCAGGCGATTATTGCGTTTGATTATTTTGCCGGTAACCAATGGTCGACAGAAGACAAGGCTAAACTGGATGACGAACAACGCCCGGCTATTGTTTTTAACCGAACTGTAAGAGTTATTAATGCAGTAGCAGGATTGGAGTTGCAGAATCGCCAAGAGGTTGTATACAAGCCGCGCGAGTTAAACGATAGTATCAATAATGAATTACTTACGAATGCAGCGCGTTGGGTACGTGATTTGTGTGACGCTGAAGATGAAGAGTCGCAAGCGTTTAAAGATGATTTGATATGCGGTATTGGGTGGCTAGAGACGCACATTGATTATGAGCAAGACCCGGATGGCATGATATTTATAGAGCGTACAGACCCTCTTGAAATGCTTTATGACCCGGCAGCAAAAAAAAGAAACTTGGATGATGCCAGGTGGGTTGCCAGAATAAAGGAATACGACAAACACGAGTTTAAAGAAATCTGGCCTGATGCTGAAATTAGCCAAGACGAAAGTAGTTTAAATTTTTGGGGCAGCGCCGGGCAACAGCCTATTAACGTTGAAGAATCAAGATTTTACCGTGCCGATAGCGGGCAACAATACGAAATAGATAAAAATAGTGTGCAAGTAATTCAGTATCAATGGTTTGAACGTGAGCCGTTTTATCGGGTTGAACACCCGCAAGATGGTGTAAAACAGTTTAGCGTAGAAGAATTTAATAAGATAAAAGAATACGTTGAGGCCAACGGCTTTAAGTATGTAAAACAATATAAACGGCAATACAAACAAGCATTTTTATTAGGTAAAGAAATACTGGAACAGGGCGATTGCGCGGTAAATATGTTTACATTCCGAGCCATTACCGGGCTATTAGATAGAAATAATAATACTTGGTTCGGGCTAATGCAGCTTATGATTGACCCGCAGATGTATGCAAATAAATGGCTTTCACAAATCCTTTATATTTTAAATTCTAACGCTAAAGGCGGCTTGTTATATGAATCCGGCGCATTTGCAGACCCGAGAGCCGCAGCAGAAGATATGGCGCGCCCTGATAAAAACGTAGAGCTTGTTAGCGGCGGTTTAGAGATGATTCGAGATAAACCACAAATTCAATACCCGGCCGGTATCGATAAATTACTTAACTATGCCATAGAATCAATCAATGAACTGGTCGGCGTAAACCTTGAAATGCTAGGCGTGTCTAATAGAGACCAAGCAGCCGTGCTTGAGATGCAAAGAAAACAGGCCGGTATTACTGTTTTAGCTGATTTCTTTGATGCGCTGCGTAGATATAGAAAAGAGCAGGGGCGCGTATTAGCAGACTTTATCTTGGAGTACATATCCGACGGTAGGTTAATAAAAGTTGTAGGGGGCGACCTCGGTAAACACGTGCCGCTAATGAAAGAACATATGGATGTTAAATATGACGTTGAAGTGGATGAAGCACCAAGCTCACCGAACATGAAAGATAAAGTGTTTATGACCATCAGTTCACTTTTACCGCAGTTACTCGAAGCAGGTATCCCTATACCCCCTGAAATATTAGATTACGCGCCATTACCGACAACATTAATTGAAAAATGGAAACAACAAATAGCCGACCAAGGTCCGGATGAATATGAGCAATTTGCTCAAGAAGTTAAGAAACGCCTGGCTGAATTAGAAGTAGAAAGAAATCAAGCGGATATTAAAAATACAGAAGCAAAAACCCAGGAAACACAAGCTAAAACAGAAAAAACAGGCTCAGAAATTATGGTAAACTATGCTAAAGCTGAGCATGAAGCTAAGCTTGCAGATATCGAACCGAACGCAAAATTACGGGAACAAAACCGTAAAGACGTAGAACTGGCAATTGATGCATTAAAAAATTAGGTGAAATATGGAAGTTGAAAACGGAATTTTTGCAAATGAAACTCATGATAAAGAATTTGATGCTTATTTTGAGTCGCGCGGTGAAAATGCCCCGGTCGAGGAAGAAGAAGCTGAACAACAGCAAGAGGCAGCACCAAGCGATGATAGCGACAAGGATGTCGACTCCACCAATGAGACTGAAGAAGCCGAAGACGCAGCAGTAGCAGAAGAAGAAGAGGCCCAAGAAGAGGCCCAAGAAGAGGCCCAAGAAGAGGCCCAAGAAGAACCGAAGAACAAAGATGCGGAGCTAGCTCATAATTACAAAAAAGCATTAAAACAAGAGCGCACGAAAAGACAAGATTTAGAGCGTCAAGTAAAAGAGGCAGCAGAGCGCACCCAGAAAATCGAAAACTATTTGCGCAGCCTCCAAGCTAATGAAAATCAACAGCAGCAACAAGAAGAAATTCCGGATAAAGAAACTGACCCTTTAGGTTATAACAATTACATGATGAATAATTTATATAAGCAATTTGAAAATTTGCAAAACAATGTACAAGTTCAACAAAAAAACACCGCTTATAATAAATTTGTTGAAGTATATAAGAACCAAGCGGCGCAATACGCACAAGAGCAACCGGATTTTGGTGAAGCCTACCAATACGCTTTAAAAAGCTTTGCTAACGAGTATGAAGCTGCAGGCATGAACCAAGAGGAAATTGCAAAACAATTAAAAGAGGATGAAGAGGGGTTAGTCCAAAGAGCGTTTCAAACCGGCAAAAACCCCGGTGAAATAATTTATAACATTGCTAAAGTCAGAGGTTATGCCCCTAAAACACAAGAATCCCAAAAACAAAAAACATCTAAACTTGACACAGTGAATAAAGGTGTTAAAGCCGCCAGGACTTTACCACGGGGCGGCAGAACAGCGGGTAAAGCTTTAGACCCGGAAGATGTTGACTCTATGACTAATGAAGAGTTTGAGAAATTCTGGAGTCAATACGAAAGAGAGGCAAAAGGCTATTAGCAAACAGTCATTTTATTTGCTAACATAAAAACAACTAGCAGTTATTAGGAAATTCCGGATAACTGCCATTCGATTAGCTGACGTAATTAGCTCATATCTAATTTCAATACCGCTCGTGCAGCGTTACAGCATGAATCTTTACGATTTGCTTTCGTTAATAGCAAAAAAGGAAATTTTTGTAATATTAGTGAGGTTAAAAGATGGCTGTAACCAATTACGGTGTGAACCATCCATTGGCTGTCAAACTATGGTCTAAGAAACTTTTCTTAGAAAGTTTAACGCAGACGTGGATTAAATGTTAGTCCCCCTATGAAGTAATTCGTAGGTGAAAATCTCGTGAATTGCTGGAACATCCCACGTGGACAATCAGCAGCCAAGCCCGCAAGGGAAGGTTCAACGACTATTCCGGAAGGAAGTACACTTAAGCAAGTGGAAGTGCGAGACACCCGATTCGGGTGAAGATATAGTCTGATCTAAATGGAAACATTTAGCTGCCATTAGGCGGGTTAAGTCTAGCGAGCTTAATTGAACATAAATGGTATAAATTTATCGGACGTGACGCTAACTCTGCGATTCAGATGTTAGAGGAACCGTCTAAAACTCCCGGCGATAGGGTAACTGTAGGCTTACGCATGCAGCTTTCGGGCGCAGGTACGCTTGGCGACGGGACGTTAGAGGGCAACGAAGAAGCTTTAGTAACGTATTCTGACAATCTATTAATAGATCAATTACGTCATGCTGTACGCTCAGCGGGGCGCATGTCAGAGCAACGTGTGCCATTTTCTGTTCGTGAGCAAGCTCTAACCGGTTTAGGTGACTGGTGGGCAGATAGAATCGACACTAGCTTGTTTAATCAGCTAGCGGGTAATACCGGGCAATCTGATACTAGATACACCGGTAATAATTCTACTACTGCGCCTAGCGCAAATAATATCTATTACGCAAACGGGTTAGACTCTGAAGGGTCCGTTGCTTCAGCAACAACCAGTAACAACATGGATATTACGTTTATTGATGCAGCAGTAGAAATTGCTAAAACCAATACCCCGGCTATTCGACCAATCAAGTATCTGGGTGAAGACTATTATTTATTATTCTTACATCCATACCAGGTAAGAGCGTTGCGTACGGCCTCTTCTACCGGTCAATGGTTGGATATTCAAAAAGCAGCTATGCAGGGTGGTGACATTGACAAGAACCCGATATTTACGGGCGCTCTCGGTGTTTACAACAATGTGATAATTCATGAATCAAAGCGGGTGCCGTCGGTGACAGCTAATGTGTATCGCGGAATTCTAGTCGGTGCGCAAGCAGGAGTTATAGCCTACGGGCAAGATAACTCGAACATGAAAGCATCGTGGGTTGAAGAACTTTTTGATTTTAGCAATCAGCTAGGTGTATCGGCCGGTATGATTTATGGTGCCAAAAAGACCATCTTTAACAGTCAGGACTTCGGTACTGTCGTAATTGCAACTTACGGCGCTGCCGCTTAATAAGGAGGTGATCTAAAATGGCTACTTTAACTGCAACCGCAATGAGTCGTGATGCCAGAGCTGTTCACGCAGGCGTTAACTGCGTGACCGTAAACTATAACTCCGGCTCTACTTCAATCGAAAATTCAGCTACTACCGTGTTAATGTGCAAAATTCCAAATAATGCAAAAATTATTGATTTCGTACAGCAACACTCTACGGGCGCAGATACATGCCCCACAGACTTTGGTGTAGATGGTGATTTGGACGCTCTTGCAACAGCTGCTACTCAAGCAACTTGGTCAAGAGCAACCGCCGGTGTCCCTTTTCAGGTGTCACTGTCTGATTCCGCTGCGGCTCAATACAGCGTAATTAAGGCAACTGCTACGCCGGGCTCGGCAGAAACAAGCTTAAAAATCAATTTGGCTATCACATATTACATGTCTGATAGCGATGATATTTAAGTAAAACTACTAGTAGGGGTATTTATTACCCCTACTTTTTATGTAACCTTGTAAAAATTTGGGTACAATGTAGTTATTTACAATTTAAATGGATTTAATAACTATGCTTTCTGATAAAACCCTAAAGGAACAATTTAATGAGGGATTAGAGCTTCTAGATACAGAAAATAAAACATTAAAACCTACCTATGACGAGAAAGAAAAAAATAAATTAAAAAAAGCATTAGAAATATTCCACGGAATCTACAATTATAAAAAATATACCCCGGCCCTTTACTACATAGCCTGTATTGAAATGCGCCTTGCGCATGAAGGCGCAGCCCTAGAATTATACGAAAGAGTTATAAATTACGACCCGCTATACATACAAGCTTATAACAACATAGGCTGCGTCTATAAGCTGCAACAGAGGTTCGAGCAAGCTAGACAAATGTGGGATAAATGCCTCGAGCTGACCAAAGACCCTAAATTTAAAGAAGAAAAAAAAATGCCGGACCAAACTATAAAAGAGCTAAAATCCGACTTTTATAGCAATATCGGCTCTCTCTACGTATCTAATGGCACAGCCAAAAAAGCTATAGAATTCTTCAATAAAGCCTTAAATTGTAATGAACATAACACCGCACGCTGGAATAGAGCTTTAGCTAATCTGGAACTGGGTAATTGGCAACAAGGATTTGCCGACTATCATCATGGCGATAGGTACGCTGTGCGTAAATCAAAAAATTACCATCAAAATAAAACAACGCCTGACTGGGACGGTACTAAAGGCAAAAATATAGTTGTATTCGGCGAACAAGGGCTAGGCGATGAAATAATGTTTGGCAGCATAATTCCGGATGTAGCAAAAGATTGTTTTGTAATACTCGATATGCATCCGCGCCTAGCGCCAATCTTTAGAAGATCATTCCCTAAAATACCATGCTATGCAACTCGAAAAGATAAAGAATTTACCTGGCCAAGCTGTTACCCCGTCATAGATGCCTGTCAACCAATAGGTAACCTCGGTAAATTCTATAGAAAAAAAGATTCTGACTTCCCAAAAAAACCCTACCTGATAGCTAACCCGGAATATAGAAAAAAAATAAAAGAAAAACTCGCATTCCTAAAAGATAAACCTAAAATCGGTATTTCCTGGAAAGGTGGTATCTTAAATACAAATTCAGCAGGTCGACACCTCGAACTGGAAAAATGGCTCGATATCTTTAAACTGGATGCAGAGTTTATTTCCCTCCAATACCACGAAGATGCCCAAATTGAAATCGACCGGTTCTTCGAAAAACACGAAATAGAAATTCATCACTGGCCTAAAACATTACAAGCCTTCGATTATGACTGGACCGCAGCCCTCGTATCGGAATTAGACTTTTTGATTTCTGTGCCACAATCAGTTGTACACTTAGCAGGTGCGCTCGGTAAAGAAGTTATTCAAATGTCGCCTTATAGAAGTATGTGGCAAAACGGCAGACATAACCAAGACCCGCCTTGGTATGGCACAGTGCAGAATATATGGCAATCAAAACCGGATGATTGGGAACCCGTTTTAAAGAAAACTAAAACCAAAGCCCAAAAAATGCTCGAACAAATAAAAAAAGATAAAGAAAAAAAAGCAGCAGCAGAAAAGGAGGCAACTAATGCTAATATCTGAAAACTACCGCAAACTTAACGAAAAGCTGCACGAAACCGAAAAAGAATTCGGTACCTATGGTATGCAAGCGGCACCGCAAATACATAAGCTTGTATTAAACCTGAACACAACAGATGTATTAGATTATGGCTGCGGTAAGGGAACGCTGGGAAAAAACCTTCCATTCACCATTAAAGAATACGACCCGGCAGTAGAAGGCAAAACCGAGAACCCGGAACCCGCCGACATAGTCGTTTGTACCGACGTTCTAGAACATATCGAACCCGACTATATTGATGATGTGCTAGAACATTTAACCTCTAAAATTAAAAAGGCCGGATATTTGCAAATAGCTAATGGACCGGCCAATAAGACATTAGCAGACGGCAGAAACGCACACTTAATACAAAAAGGTTTAATCTGGTGGGCACAAAAGCTGGAAAATTACTGTCAGGTAATTAACTTTGAAAGAAAAGGCCCGATATTTATACAAAGTTTGGGTGCTTGGTTCGAAGAATATATAATGATAGTGGGACCAAAGCCGGAAAAAGGCTGTAATTTTAAGCAACAGGAGACTCCTAATGGCTAAGTATAGAAATGTGAGTGGTAAAGGTATGTATAGCGGCAAGATGAAAAATGCCAGCAAAGACCGTGTTATGAAAGATAAAGGCGGCAAAATGGCGGATAATCCGGAAGGACGTTTTATCCCGATGGCAGGTCCGTTTAAAAAGGGCTGCTAACCAAAAGCGGGCTTATTAGCCCGCTTTCTAATTAAACTTATTGTAAACATTTAAACTAAAAGGATTTATAAATGAGCAACGAACCATTAAAAATATTTATAGGGCATGACCATAGGCAGCCTGTAGCTCACACAGTACTTCAGCATTCTATTTATAATAGATGCACGAAACCGGTCGCAATAACCCCTCTGGTATTACCGACTCTGCCAATTAAAAGGCAAGGATTAACCCCTTTTACGTATTCCAGGTTTTTAGTGCCATGGCTTTGTGATTATAAAGGCTGGGCGTTATTTTTAGATATCGATATTGCTTTAAAAGATGATATAAGCAAATTATTCTCATTTGCAAATGATAAATACGCTGTAATGGTTTCGAAAAACAAAATCAGATACGAGTGGGCCTCAGTTATGTTGTTTAATTGCGCCAAATGTACGCAGTTAACACCGGAGTTTGTGGAAGAATTTACAAGATTACATACTATTGAGTGGGCAAAAGAAGAAGAGGTAGGCGATTTACCGCGTGAATGGAATCATTTGGTCGGTTATGACAAACCAAGAGAGGACGCTAAATTAATTCATTACACGCAAGGTATACCCGCATGGAAAGAGACGCAAGATTCGGAATATGCAGCTTTTTGGGAACACGAACACAAAGCCGCTAACGGCGCTCGGGAATGGAAAGATTTAATGGGAAATTCTAAGCATGCCTTGCCGGACAAAGACGGCAATTTAGTACCAAGATACAAGATGGAGCCGCCGGCATGAGGCGCAGACAAAGATTTGCATGGTATGAGCAGCAGCTAGAGGCTGCAAAAAAAGAGCGTGACGAAAAGGTGGAAGCCAAGGATGCTAAACTAACTAAAGATGACAGTGATTTGTATAGAGTTTGCCCGCTTTGTGACAAAAAAATGAAATATCACGGATTCGGCATTCACTACAAAAATTGCAAGCGTAAAAAAGGAATTGTTGAATGACAACATTTGCTAATTTGAAATCGCGGATAGAGGGCTATTTAGACAGGACTGATATTAACTCGGAAATAGGCACAGCCATTAATAAGTCTATTGAGTTTTACAGTAAATACCCTTTTTGGTTTGCTGAGACTTCTACTACTTTCAGCACTGTTGCGGACCAAGAAACATATGGTACAGGCGATGGCTTGCCTTCAGACCTTAGAAGAATAGTATATTTAAAAATCACAATAAGCGGGTCAGATTATGATCTAAAAGAGCGACCTATAGGTTGGCTGCAAGACCAGGACCCGAGCAATAACTCCGGGCAGCCTGAGTATTACGTGTTTTATGGCAGCAAAATTTATCTCTATCCGATTCCGGATGACGCTTATACTGTAACTATATTTTATAAAAAAAATTACTCTGCTTTGTCAGCAGATGGTGATGAAAATGATTTTACTACAAATGAGCAAGCGATAAGCTTAATAGAGGCGCATACGTTATGGCGTATTTATAAATACGTATTACACGATAAGGAAGAAGCCGAAGATGCGAAAGATGCGATTCGAAATGAGTTTCAAGCGTTAAAAACTATTTCAGACGGGCTTACCAGTATCGGTAATTACGTTAAACCAACGGATTTTTAGATGCTTAAGTTCGGCGAATATCAACCAGATTTAGCAGCTTTTGAAAATGAAGGGGTAACCGAGGCCAAAAACGTATTACCGGGCAGCGATAACTATAAGCCGTTCCCCTCTTCCAGCACAAGTAGCGAGAATGCCTTAGATGATACTTGCATAGGCGCTATTGCGGTCAGGGATAATACGACCTCGGCATTAACTTATAATTTTGCGGGAACTTTATCCAAGCTTTATTTGTTAGAAGACGGGACGTGGACTGACGTATCTAAATCCGGTGGTTATTCCGGTGGCTCTGAAGATGACAGGTGGGAATTCGTTCAAATCGGCGACGAAATTATTGCTACCAACTTTGTCGATGATATCCAAACTTATACTTTAGGTACCAGCTCTACTTTTGCAGACTTAGGAGGCTCGCCCCCTAAGGCAAGAACGTTAGCCAAAGTCAGAGAATTTTTAGTAGTCGGCAATACTTTTGATGCAAGTGACGGTAACAAACCGCAGCGCGTGCGTTGGGCCGGAATCGGTACGACTGATTCTTGGACAGTTTCAGCATCAACCCAAGCTGATTTCCAAGACTTAGATAACAATGGTGGCTGGATACAAAAAATAGTAGGTTCCGAGTATGGCGGAATTATATTTCAAGAATATGCCATTACAAGGATGACTTATGTCGGTTCCCCGGCAGTATTTCAATTTGACCAAGTGCATGATGTCAGGGGTGCTATCTCTTCAGGCGGTGTTATAAGTACCGGTGATTTTGTTGCTTATATTGGTCAAGATGGCTTTTATATGTTTGATGGTCAGACTTCTATAGCTATAGGTACTAACAAAATTAACAATACATTTTTTAATGAATTTAATGTTGATTTTGCGGACCATATTAGCGCTGCGGTTTACCCTGACCAACAAATAATAGTTTGGGCTTACCCGACAAATTCCAGCACCGACGGAACAGCAGACCGACTTTTATTTTATAACTATGCATCTAATGCAAATAAGCGTTGGTCATATGCAGTTGTAGATAGCGAGGTTATATTTGTTTCGTTATCTGAAGGTTATACTTTAGAAGAGTTGGATAATGTGTCCACAAATATTGATGAGTTGCCGTATTCTTTGGATTCCAGAGCCTGGACAGGTGGTGAAAAAACATTTGCGCACATTAACACCTCGCATGAACTGGCGTTATTTAGCGGTACTGCTATGGATGCGGTAATAGATACGCCTGAGATTCAAATAAACCCCGGGAATCGTTCACTTTTAACGCTCATTAGGCCTTATATTGATGGTTCCGGTACTGTGACAGTGCAGGTCGGCGCTCGTAACACCTTGTCTGATAGCGTTTCGTATAACAGTACGGTAACAGCTAATGCTAAAGGTTTTTGTCATGTCAGGGCAAATGCCAGATATCACCGCGCAAGGGTTAACATTACCGGCGGATTTACTGACGCTCAGGGCATAGACATACTTAAAAGTCGCAAGCAGGGTATATATTAATGACTGATTTTTTAAACATACCTAATAAGACACCAACAAATGACCAAGACTGGAGTTGGCGGGTAACGCAAGTAGTTAATGGCATTATGCGTGGCAAAACCAATAATACAGGTAGTTTTACTTTAGATGACGGCGAGGGTTCAACAACAATAACATTACCTGAGGGGCGTTTAGGAGAGGACACAGTTATATTATTTGTGCCGACAACGGCCAATGCGGCAACTGAATTCGGAGCGGGTACTATATATGTATCCGGGCGCGATGTGCAGAATAGCCGGTTCACGGTTACGCATGTTAACAACGCCCAGACGGATAGAACATTTAATTTTGTGTTGGTGGGATGAATATTAAGGTAAAGGCAATAAACCCTGAAAAGCTAGATTATTATTGGAATGATTGTAAAAAATATATAGAAGAGGGTTTGGGATATGCAGATAGTAAGTATTCATTAGCTGATATATACCGGTCGCTTACGGATAAAGACATGATTCTATGGTTGGTTTATAATCATAATAAGTTAATTGCAGCGATAATTACTGAGATTATCTGTTACCCACAAGAAAAACGTTTAGGTTATTTTGCAGTAGCGGGTGAGGATTTTGATCAATGGTTCCACGTGGGGCAAGAGATAGAGGCTTGGGCCAAGACTGAGGGTTGTAAGGCGGTAGAATTTTATGGACGGCCGGGATGGTTAAAGAAATTACAGGGAAAGGGTTACGAGTTAACGCACATATGCATGAGGGCGCCGATATTATGAGGTTTTACAAGGATGGTTGGTTTAATGTTGGTGCGATTGGTGTAATTCACTGTAAAATGGTGCGATTTCACGGGGTTATATTAGAGGCTAAGGGTGGCAAGAGTCGCGCGGCTCCTACACAGACTGTGACTCAAAAGTCCGGCCCTTGGTCGGCGCAAAAGCCTTATTTAAAAGAGGTATTTAAGGAAGCGCAACAGCAATATCGCGGCCCGAAACCGACATTTTATCCCGGTCAGACTTACGCAGATTTTACGCCACAGATGGAAAGTGCTTTAGGCGGTATTGAACAGAGGGCGCAGACCGGGACCCCGTCATTAAAGGCAGCAGAAGATTTAGCGACAAAGACCTTGTCGGGTGATTTTTTATATGGTGGCGAGGGTTTTAATAAAGCTTTACAGGCGGCTGAGAGGCGAGTTTTACCGCAGATAGAGAGCAGGTTTGCCGGTTCCGGTCGGTTCGGTTCGGGTTTATCGCGGCAGGCTGAGGCGCAGGCATTAGGGGACGCATTTGCGGGTCAGTACGGGCAAGAGCGGGCATTACAACAGCAGATGGCGGGTATGGCGCCACAATTAGCGCAGGCGGGATATTCGGACCTTAATCAGTTGGCAAAAGTTGGAGCATTAAGGCAGCAGCAAGATCAGCGCGGGATAGATGAAGCTATGGCTAGGCATCAATTCCAGCAAAATGCACCAAAGCAGCAGCTGCGTGATTATTTACAAATGATCCAAGGCAATTATGGTGGTGAGCAGACGCAGACCACCACCGGATTTAAGGGCAACCCGGCAGCAGGAATACTAGGGGGCGCATTAGGAGGCGCACAAATAGGTGCAGGCTTCGGGCCTTACGGGGCGGCCGGGGGAGCTGCTTTAGGCGGATTATTAGGGGGAATATTTTAATGGATAATGATCAATTAGCGGGGTTATTAAATGGCGGTTATGGTTTAGGTTCATCATTAAGTATGTTGCAGCAATTAGCCGGTCAAAATTCTTTAACCAACCCTCCGATTCAGTCTATGCCTCCGGAACCGCCAAATCAATTTGGTCAGATGCAGCCGGATTCAGGCATGCAAATGCAAGAGCAAAATGCGATACCGCCTGAGCTTGCGGCATATATGGCGCAGCAACCTGTTAAAAGATTGCCGGATATGGATAAAGATTTTACGGGTCAGGGTTTGGGGGCTACGGCACCTTCAGCGCCTAAAAGCAGATTTATGAATGAAACACAGGCTATGAGCCCGGAAATGATATTGCAATTTTTGCAGCAGCAGCAGTTAACCCAGGGTGGCATGTAGATGGCAAATGGACTTTTACAAACAAACCAATTCGGGGTGCCGGTAAAGGCTGACCAACCGAAGTGGTTAGGGATGTTACAGCAACCCGGCATGTTAGGTTTAGCAAGCGGTTTATTATCACAGGCGGCGCCCAGCATGACAGAACCAAGAAGTTTGGCGGGCGGATTCAGTCAGGGATTAGATAAGTACTCGCAAATGCAAGACCAGGCAAAGGGTCGCCAGATGCAACAAGAACAATTAAATTTACAAAAACAAAAAGTAGCAGCAGCACAAGCAGAGCAGGCCAGGAAGGTTGCACAAGAGCAAGAGCAGCGTAAAGCCATGATGCAATTTATTTTAGGCGACGGGGATATGTTTGAGGCACCCGCTGAGTCAAATAGAGAAAATAAAGAATATATGCCGGACGCTCAGAATATCGGGCAATTTCCATTTACTGAGCAAAAACCTTTAAACGAATTAATGATGTCGCCGGCCGTAGATTCTCTAGACAATATAGTGGGCGGTGGTCCTTTGCAGTCGCCGGCATTAAATAACCCTCCGACGCAGCCTGATAAAACAGATTTATTGCCGGGTGGCGAGAATTCTGTAATGAATAAATACCCGCAATTAGAAAATAATGCTTTAGCTTATGAGCAACAGCGGGCGTTTAAGGAAGACAGAAAGAAAAGAGCTAATGCAATGGCATTGATGCAGGCGGGTTATCCTAAAGAAGCCATGAATTTGATGACCAAGGAAAGGGACCCGACAACTTTAGAAAAAAATGCTGAGGCTGCGGGTTATATTAGAGGCACACCGGAATATCAACAATTTATAAGGGATGCAGTTAATAAGCCTTCAACGCAGGTAAATATTAATGACAAGATGGATTCAAGTCTTTCTTTAGAGCGTTTTAAGGATATGTACAAGCGTAATGACAGCAATAATAAGACTAGAAATTTATTGTTTGAGTTTGAGCAAGTATTAGATAATTTAGAGGCAAAAGGGGTTAATACCGGATTTGGAACCGGAAAGAAATTACTCGGTAGGCAGGTTGATTTAGCTACTATTGGAATTACAGACCCGGAAATCGCATCAGAATTAGAAAAAGCCCAGAATTTACAGAAACAATTATTTGTTGAGGGAATCGGCGGAATTTCGGCAAAAGGTCAGAATGTATTTACAGAAAAATTAGTAAGAGAGGCTATGCCGCAGATGGAGACCACGACAGCGGGCAACAGAAAATTAATTGCGTTGATGAGATCAGAACTCGATGATTCAGATGATGAATTAAACGCGATGGAAGATTTTTATGAAAAAAACAGTAATTTAAGGGGTTTTAGCCGAGAGTGGCAAAAAGAAAGAGCAAAGAGAATGGAGCTTAAAAGAAACCCTGAGGCAATCGGTGGTTTTGATTTTGTTGATAAGCAAGGGAAGTATATAACTAATGATGTCAAAATAACCACAGACCCTAGAGGTTTTATAAAAGAAAAGTATGGTTATGATGATGCTTTGATTGATCAAACATTACAAAATAATCCGGAATGGACAGAGGAGCAGTTAGCTCGGGCTTTGTATGACCAAGAAAGGAAAGGTTGATGGCTGTAAATGATTTAATACAAGATTTAAATTTAGAGAAAACCAAACCAAAGGGTCAAAAAAAAGCCGAAAAGGATTTAATAAAAGAATTAAATTTAGAGAAAAAATATAAAGGCTTTAGTGATTTACCTGTATCTGAATATCCGGCTCTAGCCAAAGAGATAGCCAAACAAACTTTCCAAAAAACTTTTTCACCTTCGAAACGAGTAGATTTTGCAGGCCCGGGCTTGGCTTCATTTATGACCGGTGTAGAAAACATCGGCCACGGGGTTACAGACCCCTTAATTGCCAAAACTCCGATTTTTGGTGAAAGCTTAAAACGAGGCGCAGAAGAAATAGCCCTCGACACAGAGCGCTCTAGAGAAAAGGCACGCGCTATATCACCAAAATCTGCCAAAATCGGCGAAACGCTCGGGGAAATTGCCGGTTTTGCACCTATTGGCGCCGCGGCTGCAATGCTAGGTGGCGGGGGGCTAGGCACAGCCGGGTTAGAAGGGGCGGCGTTTGGTTTTGCCCGGCGCCCGGATGAAGGCGAAAGCAGGATTGAAAATGCATTATATGGTGGTGCAGCCGGACTTGCCACGGGGGGCATTTTAAAGGGCGCAGGGGCAACACATAAAGGTTTGTCGGGTATTTTAACGCGAGCTACAGGCAGCCCGACGTTAGGTAAAAGCGCTAGTTTAGGGATATTGGGTGGTGCCGGCTCATATGGTGGTGCTAAAGCTTATAATGCATTAAATCCCGAGGAACAGCCTTTAGACCCTAAGTGGGCAGGAATTTATGGTGCAGCCGGGTTGCCATTGGCGGCAGCAACGCCAGGCCTAGCTAAATCTGCCTTTAAAAAAAGCAAAGGCGGATTAGCAAAACTTACAGGTTTCCCAAAAAGCGCAGTAGCTGAGGAAATAATGCCAACTGTGTCGAAGGATATAGCGAGACGCACGCCTGAAGATTTAGCTTACAGCCAAGAATTAGCGTCCCGAGGTTTGAAACGCCAAGAGGCCGCTGAAAGGTTGGGTACCAGTCTGACGCCGGCAGAAGCTACAGGCTCACCCAGCATAGCCCAGCAACAGGGCACTTTAGGCCGCACGCCGGCCGGTAAGCAAATAATGGAGCGTTCAAGGGCGCAACAAAGTAAAAAACAAATTGGTGCAGTATCCAATTTAATGCGCGAGACCGGACCCGGCGGTGAAGGCCAAAGAAGAGCAAGAAAGGTGGCTAGAGATATCTTTCAAGATGACATAAGCGCCCTTAAAGAAAAAGCAGCGCCATTGTATGACAAAGCTTATCAAGAATTTGTAGCCCCGGATGAAATAAAACCTTTATTAAGAAAAGAGACGTTTAACGAATTCAGAAAAAAAGCTTTTAAAAGATTTCCGGATGAATTAAAAGGTTATGAGCCGAACAGTGTAAAAGTTTTAGATTACACTAAAAAAGCAATTGACGATGCACGCGAGTCGGCTATCAGAAAAGGCGATAAAAACTACAGTCGTTATTTAACAGAATTAAACAATCAAATAACAACAGTAGCAGATGAAGCTTCCCCGGCTTATAAACAAGCCAGGCAAGTTTATAGCGAAGAACTTCCTTTTATAAAAGAACTTTCAGATAGCCAGCTGGGTTCAATAGCAGAATTACCCGATGACAAATTATCGCAAGTCTCAAAGATTTTATTTAATCCTAATAAAACAGATAAATTTAATTTTGAAAGAATTAGAAGTAGATTTATACAAAAAAACCCCGACGCTTGGGATAGAATTACAAGAAACTACATAGAAGACTTAGTAAAAGTGACAGGTCAAGAGTTTGCAGGGCAAGAGGCGCAAGATTTAATTAGCCAACCCGGTAAAACATTTTATAATAAAGTTTTAAAAGACAATAACAAATTCAAAAGATTGTTAGAATCTGTTAGTCATAAGCCTGAAGCCCAACAAATGTTAAGAGACATGAAACGGGCGTGGCCGGATTTAATTCCTAATTTTAAACCCGGAACTGCCGCGGCGCAGGCCAAGTCATCTTTAGATGTTGCAAGAAGCAGCGCGCAAGCAAAATGGAATGCATTTTTAAATTTTACCGGCGGTCATTTTGATGAGGTGGCATCAGAGTTAATTACGACGGATGAGTGGGTAAATCAAATGCGAAAAGTTCTTAATGAACCCAAAGGACCGCAGCAACAAAATTTATTTACAAATTTAATGCTTGAAATTTGGGATAACACAAGAGCTCTTACACAAGGGGAAGGGCAATTTGTTACTCCGGCGGCAGCCTCTGTTGCCGTAGGAAATAAAAAGGAGCAATAGCATGGTAGCTATTTCTAAGTGGTCGAAAGTGGCCAGCGAAAACGGCACGCTGGGGTCACCCCCAGATTATTGGCCAGAGGGTTAAGCCTTGGCTCTCTTTAAATCTCGTGAA
>Ga0102944_1000792_pt1 | contig 22832 bp, 19 predicted proteins | sample SalPonD_shore_MG_FD_78172 | JGI IMG/M metagenome (GOLD analysis project Ga0102944, IMG submission 78172) | Salt pond soil microbial communities from South San Francisco under conditions of wetland restoration - Salt Pond MetaG... | ecosystem: Environmental > Aquatic > Marine > Intertidal zone >...
ACCCGGAGAAGCGGGCCCTGTTCCGGAGTCCCTGGCCGCGTAACCGGTCTGCCGCGGTATCGCCCGAACGCGAGGTGCCGGCCGAACAGGACGAATAAGAACCGTCTTGGTATCTCGTGCAGATTCGGTGTGTGACTGCCGGATAGCCCCCGCTCCGCCCCGTTGAGTCCCCGGGGCGGCGGGGGTTTTCTGGAGGGGCAGGAATCCGGAGACCGGACCCGGCGCCGCCCCGCCCAGAGGGCAAACGGATTGGCACGGATAAGACAGCCTGCCCCGAGTAGTCGGGGGATGAACACGGGATACAAAGCGGTTGGCAAACGACAAACGGCAGACGGCTGGCAGACGGCAAACGGCAAAAGGCGGGCAGACGGCAGACGGCAAACGGCAGACGCAGGTGTTGGGAGCACTTAAAAGATATGCTGGGTTTCATAGATGTAAGAGATGAAGGAGGTGGGTAAAAAAAGACGACGGACCTCAACAAAGAAAAAGGATAAAGGAAAAAGGGAAAAGTCCCCCGGCCACCTCCCCAAAATCAGTCGTGCATACGGGGAGCCAGGCGGGGGTCGTTTCATGACTTTTCAATTATTAATTGCAATTCCAGACAGTGGACCATTGACCATGGTCGCTGCACTTCCCTTCCCTGTGTCTTGGGGAGGAGTGGAGTTGGGGCCTATCGCCTGTCGTCCATGGACCATGGTCAAAGGGTAGTGGGTTGGGTGGAGAACGTATTTACGCATTCACGCATCTACGCATTCACGCATCTACGCATATACATATTTACGATTGTCGTGAATCCCTCTGGACAGAATACGTAAAATACGGTCTGCTTAGGAACGACATATCTCATGAAACAACAATGATACCAACGAAAGGAAACGGCCATGGCCAAGGTGCGAGTATTGGTCGGTACCAAGAAGGGGGCTTTTATCCTGACCGCAGACGGGAAGCGCTCCCGGTGGAAAGTGAGTGGTCCGCACTTCGGAGGATGGGAAGTCTATCACCTGAAGGGCTCTCCCGTGAATCCGGAGTGCCTCTACACCTCCCAATCGCTGGACTGGTTCGGGCAGGTCATCCAGCGGTCCGATGACGGCGGGAAAACCTGGGGGCAACCCGGAACACCACCGGGAGAATCCGTCACCCCGAAGGAGGGCATGCCGCAGGGGAGGAGCAACAAATTTGTCTATGATGAATCGGCCGCCACGGGCAAGCCGCTGACCACCCACCAGTGGTACGACGGGACGCCCCATCCCTGGGAATTCAAGCGGGTATGGCACCTGGAACCTTCCCTGTCCGATCCGGACACCGTCTACGCCGGGGTGGAAGACGCGGCGCTGTTCCAGTCGACAGACGGTGGGGAGTCCTGGCAGGAGTTGCCGGGTCTCCGGGGCCATGCCACTGCGTCGCAGTGGGCGCCGGGCGCCGGAGGATTATGCCTGCACACGATCCTGCAGGATCCGGACAGGCACCGGATGTTTATCGCTATCTCGGCAGCGGGCGTTTTCCGGTCCGGGGATGACGGAAAAACTTGGCAGCCCGCCAACCAGGGTCTGCACTCCAACTACATGCCAGACCCCACCGCCGAAATAGGGCACTGTGTGCACCGCATTGCGATGCATCCCTCCCGCCCGGACGTGCTCTTTATGCAGAAACACTGGGACGTGATGCGCAGCGATAATGCCGGCGATTCCTGGTACGAAATCAGTGGTGACCTGCCCAGTGATTTCGGATTTCCCATCGAGGTGCACCCCCATGAACCCGACACCGTCTATGTGATCCCCATTACCAGTGACAGCGAGCATTATCCGCCTGAAGGGAAGCTGCGGGTCTATCGCAGCCGGACGGGTGGCAACGAGTGGGAACCGCTGACCAAAGGCCTGCCACAACAGGACTGCTATGTCAATGTGCTGCGTGACGCGACGGCGGTTGATACCCTGGAGCCCTGCGGCCTCTATTTCGGCACCACCGGCGGCCAGGTGTACGCCTCGGCGGACGAGGGCGGGAGCTGGACGCCGATCATCCAGAACCTTCCGCGGGTGTTGTCGGTGGAGGTGCAGACATGGCGGTAATTCGGGTGGAACTGCCGGCCCACCTGCGGGCCCTGGCACACATCGATGAGGAGGTGCAACTTGACGTCAGGGAGCCGGTCACCCAGCGCACGGTGTTGGATGCGCTCGAGGCCGGACATCCGGCCGTGACCGGCACCATCCGCGACCACGTCACCGGGCGGCGCCGTCCCTACCTGCGATTCTACGCCTGCCGGGAAGACCTTTCCCACCACTCCCCCGATGCCCCGCTGCCGGACGCCGTCATCTCGGGCAAAGAACCCCTGCTGATTATCGGCGCCATCGCCGGCGGGTGACGGCACGGACGGCACTGGTGATCGGCCAACTTGCGGTTCGATATTTATTTCGGCCTGCGGTTGGTCATTGAGCGGGAATGTGTGTTGGGTTCTATGGTCCATGGTCAAGGGATATGGGGCGGGCTGGGAACGCATTGACGCATGTACACATGCACGCATATACATATTCAATTAGCCACAAAAAGCACAACACAAACAAAACACACAAAAAAGTAAATCCCGAGCTGCCCGGAGCTGAATCATCTTAGAGCATTGGATGCAGCACTTCACCATTTGATATTCTGCTGTTTGTATAACTACTACCTCCATCCAGGTTTCTCCCAAAGGAGTAAAAGACGCTTAGCAGGGTTTTTATTACCATTAGCCAATCCAAATTGTATCTTATTACATTCAAATAAATTTTACTTAGAAATTTGAAGGTAGGATTTATTATGACAGATAAACCTCAACAAATATGTATATACTGTGGCAAAAAAATAGCCACAGAAAAAGATCATATACCTCCCAGGAACCTGTTCCCAAAACCGCGTCCTGACAATCTTATCACCGTTCCCAGTTGTTCCGGATGTAACCGTGAATATGGCAAAGATGATGAACGGGTAAGAAACCTAATTACCTCACTATATGATACTGAAAGCCATCCGGCGATAATTGATCAGATAGGGCCCAAACGGGGTCGTTCATTTCAAAGACCAGAGGGGATAACAAATCTACGGCATTTCCTCAAAAGTCTGAAACCGGTGGAAGCTTACACAAAAGGGGGCATTTATATTGGCGATTCTGTGGCTATAGATATGGATCAACCAGTCATGAATCGGTTTTTTGAACGCATGGTGAGGGGATTACTATACCATACAAATGAGATTGAATATTTTGAGGGTGTATTTAAATGGAGATTAACTTTAAGTCCCGAGGAAATTCAATCGTTACCTGATGAAATAAAGCAGATGATTTTACATGGGGTACGGGGTTATTTAGGTGACAATATATTCTCTTATATCGGAGTGGTATATCCGGGGAAAGCCAAATCGTTATGGTTCATGAATTTTTACGGAGGCATTGAATTCATGGTTCATGCCAAGGAAAATAGATAGTTGCAAATGATCAATTGAAAAATTTCCTGGATAGGGATAAATCCAAAAGATAACTGCATTTAATAAAACTGGGAGTGTAACATATATGTATCATATCGCGTGACATATATGTTACAATATGTTTATATTAATTTACGACTCAGATAGTCGTTCATTTGATATATCATTGATATTATTAGATATGGAATATTTTATTATGCACTGGCGCAATATTTGAAGGAATAAGTATCATGAAGATTTTAATTCTGGACGATGTGGAGGAATATGTGCGGTCACTTGGAAGGGCTCTGAGCATGGGGCACGATATTGTGACAGCAAATAACTTAAGTGAAGCAAAAAACCAGATGGATGAGACCATCCAATTGGCTTTGGTTGATGTCCGATTATCAGAAGATGATCCTGAGAATCGAGAAGGGCTAGAATTTCTTAAATGGTCGAAAGAAGAGTATCCCCACACACCTGTTGTCATGATGAGTGCATATAGAGATTTCGAAGCGGTAAAAGGGTCATGGGACTTGAAAGCAGAAAAGTTTCTTAAAAAGCCAATTAATTTGCGAGATCTTAAAGAATTGATTTCATCTTTTAAAACAGGTGACGAATCCTGATGCAGCTTTTCATTCAGCTAATGATGAATGGTATTGTGATGGGCTGTCTGTATGCGCTCATTGCGCTGGGATTTGCGTTTGTCTACAATACTACTCGCATTTTCCATATAGCGCATGGGGCGCTCTATGTCGCCGGAGTTTACCTGTTTTATACCTTTTATAATGTATTAGAAGTCCCTTTAGTCGTTTCAATCCTGATAACTCTTCCTATTCTCGCTTTAATAGGAGGATTCTTAGATTGGAGTGTTCATCAACCGCTGGACAGGGAGAACTCCTCTCTCTTGGTTCACCTGCTGTCTTCTCTGGGAATTTATATTGTTATTGTCAACTTGATTGCTATGATTTATGGAAACGAAACTAAAATAATTTTTCCGGGAATACAGAAGACTTTTCAATTCGGCGGAATCATTCTCACGTCGATTCAACTACTGACGGCAGTGGTTTTTTTAATCGTGTTTGCAGGTATTTTATTGCTTTTACACAAGACCGATTTAGGGAAAAAGATTCGTGCCATGCGGGACGATCCTGAATTGTTATCGGTACTTGGAGTGAATACTCACGGATTGCGTTTAATTGTATTTTCACTTGGTGCTGTACTGGCTGGAATTGCATCAATTTTAACAGGGATGGATGTTGGTATGGATCCCCACATTGGATTTAGTGCAGTGTTGAATGGTGCAGTAGCGGTTATTATTGGAGGTGTTGGATTTTTTGAAGGCGCGGCAGCAGGCGGATTTATTATCGGCCTGCTTCAAAGTCTCATTATCTGGCAAACTTCTGCAAGGTGGGAAGAAGCCGGGACGTTTCTCCTTCTGATTATCTTCCTGTTGTGGCGGCCACAGGGACTGTTTAGCAGCGGGCAGAGGGCGGAGGAGGTCACGGTATGAATTACCTGTTTCACATACTGGTGATGATCAACATATATATTATCCTGGCCCTGTCACTGAACCTGCTGGTTGGCTATACAGGCTTACTTTCGTTGTGCCATGCTGCTTTATATGGTATCGGCGCGTACATCACAACATTGCTGCTAATTCATACTGGTCTGGGTTTCCTGCCGTCACTGCTCATGGCAATGGTCGGTACGGCTCTGATAAGTCTGATTGTGTCTATTCCCTCGACCCGCCTGTATGGCGATTACTTCGTACTGGCCACTCTGGGATTCCAGATAATCATCTTCGCTGTGCTGTACAATTGGATTTCCGTCACCCGGGGGCCGTACGGGATTCCCGGCATTCCACGACCTGCCATCTTCGGATTAATCTTCAATTCTGTCCCCGCGTATTTTCTGTTCAGCGGCATTCTGGCCGGATTATGTGCTTGGTTGCTGTACCTGATAAAGACTTCCCCCTTTGGACGGGCGCTGAAGACGATCCGTGAAGACGAAACCGCCGCTGCCGCATTCGGGAAGAATATTCCGCGATTAAAAAACACAGCGTTTGCCATCAGCGCCGGGTTTGCGGCCGTATCCGGCGCCCTGTTTGCCGGGTACATGCAATACATCGATCCTACGAGTTTTACCGTGATGGAATCGGTGCTCATTCTCTCCATCTTGATAATCGGAGGAACCGGCAATCTCAAGGGCCCGGTAATAGGGGCGGTGGTTATGTTGTTGCTTCCGGAGATTCTCCGTTTTCTCGGAATGCCGGATTCCATTGCGGCCAATATGCGCCAAATCATTTATGGACTTGTGCTGATCATTCTTTTGCGCTATAAACAAGAAGGGCTTGCGGGAGTGTACCGGTTTCAATGAGTCTGCTGGAATTAAATAATATCGCTAAATCGTTCGATGGCCTCTTCGCCGTCCGGGATCTCTCCATTGGATTCGAGGCGGGCACAACAACAGCGCTCATCGGGCCGAACGGGGCGGGAAAGACGACTCTTTTCAATATTATCAGCGGCTTGTTACCACCGGATACCGGGACAATTCTCTTCAAAGGCGAAAATCTTCTTGGTAAAAAGCCTTGGGAAATTGCGGAAGCCGGTATCGGACGTCTGTTCCAGGATATACGAATATTCGGACAAATGACGGCAGAAGAAAACGTGATGAGTGCGTTCCCAGATCAGGAAGGGGAATTAGTATGGAAAACCCTGTTCGGCAGACGGCGGATGCAGAGGCAGGAACAGATGTTAAGTGAGAAGACCAAAGATTTACTGGAATTCGTTGGACTTGAGTCCAAAATACATGAGCCCGCTATGGAACTGTCTTACGGGCAGCAGAAACTCTTGGCTATAGCAAGGTTACTGGCTTCCGATGCCGAACTGCTGCTGTTGGACGAGCCGACCGCCGGGGTGAATCCGGCTATGATATCTGAGTTAATCGATCTGATAAAAAAACTCCCCGATCAGGGCAAAACGATACTGGTAATAGAACACAACATGAATGTGGTACTGGACATCTCCGACTGGGTATACTTCGTAGATGACGGTCAGGTAGTATCCTTCGGATTACCAAATGATGTGCTGGATGATCCGGAAATTCGAAGGGCGTATGTAGGGGTGTAATAACGAACATGGCTCTACTCGAACTTAAAAATATATATGCTGGTTACGGCAAGAGGGAAGTACTCCACGGCATCTCTCTCAAAGTGGATACCGGCGACTTAACCGCCGTTATCGGCCCCAATGGCTCGGGGAAGTCCACCCTGTTGAAGGTGATCGCCGGGTTATTGACTCCCACGGACGGCAGCCTTATCTTTGATAGCGAATCAATCATTGATCTTCCGGTACATAAACGAATGAATTCCGGCATATCGTACCTGATTCAGGGCGGTAAAATCTTTCCGAGTTTGACTGTAGAAGAAAATATTGAACTGGGCCAAGGCAATTTGAACTCTCAACAAGATCAAGTTGACTTCGAAGAATTGTTAGAACTTTTTCAAGAATTGAAACCGTTACTGAACAGACGTGCCGGACTGCTTTCCGGTGGAGAACGCCAGATGCTTGCTTTAGCAATGATAATGGGATACAAACCGCAACTGCTTTTATTGGACGAACCTTCCGCCGGTTTGTCTCCCAAACTTGTTAAAGAACTTTTTGAAAAAATCAGGGTAGTTAAAGAGAGATGGGATAATGCTATCATTTTGGTTGAGCAGAATGTGAGGAATGTACTGAATGTAGCTAATAATGCAATCACGTTAGTTGATGGAAATATTATTGATGCCACAGAAAATCCTATCCATTGGTTAAAGAGTAAAACTCTAGATAAGTATTTTATTGGAGATTGAAACAAAAAAATACGGAGTGAAATCGTGAAAAGAATTATAGTTGTTTTGTCCGTAATAATGCTGTCTATAATTAGTATAGGCTCAGTCTTGAATAACTGCTCATCCCAAAATAAAGAAGTAGTTAAAATTGGGGCGGTTTTACCTTTGACTGGACCCTATGCATTGTTAGGTGAGAGCGAACAAAAAGGTTTGAGACTCGCAACTGAAATATTAAATAGCAGTGATTCTATTTATGCTGATAAAATTGATCTTGCATTAGAGGATAGCAAAGGACAAACGAATGATGCAGTTGCAGGAGCTCAAAAGTTAATGAGCGCCCAAAGAATTAATTATATAATTACATCTCTTAGTGGTGTAAGTTTAGCAATTAAACCGATTGTATTAAATAACCAAGGCCTCCAGATAGCATATGCCATGGATGAAAAAATCTCGCAAGATGCGGCAACTGTTTTTAGAATTTATCCAAGTATAATTGAAGAAGGGCAAACGATTTTAAAATATTTAAAATCGAAAACATCTGGAAGAGTAGCTATTGTTTATTTTAATTCAGAGGTTTTTGAGAGGGAGGTGAGGGAAGTACTTGAGCCTGGTTTAAAAGAAAGTATGGTTCAAGGGATTGATATCGAAAATTTCGATGATGTATCAGCGACAAGAAATATTTTTGCAAAGCTAAGACAAAAGAAACCAAACATAATAATTATCAACTGCTACTATACCCAATACCAATCAATTTTTAAAATTCTTAATGAATATGATTTGTTAGGGAGTGAAATTGTCGGAGGCCTTGATTTATCCATAGCAATAAATCAAGATTTGTTGCAAGATAGTTGGTTAGATAGTGTTATTGTAGCAGCACCGTTATCTAATTTCATTACCAATGATAATACAAATAATAAGCCTAGGGAATATTTTCTTAAAAAATATGAAGAAAAATATAACGAGCCTCCTATCTATGAAGCTGCTTATGCCTATGACTCATTGATGCTACTTGTTCAGGCTATGAATACTAGTAATTCTAATGATCCAGCGGAAGTAGCAAAAGCTTTACGAAATATAAAAAATTTCCAAGGAGCTACTGGTAATATATCCATATTAGAAGACGGTAATGTTAAGTCTTCATGGGTATTAGGAAAGATAAAAGAAGGAGACCTTATCCCAATTGATGAAAATAAATGAGAATAGTATAATGAGAGGGGTAAAAGAACATACAGAACAAACAATACCTGTTTACAGAAAATTATATCCACCTGAGGATATTGTAAGGAGGATAGCATGTGAATTATATGCTAATCTGAAAAATATAAAAGGAAACATGGATGCATGGAAAATATTGAATATAGGCATTGGAGGGGGATGGATAACCATTGAGTTCTTAAAGAGCCTTTTAGAAGATGAGGATTCAAGTAAACCACATAGGGTAAGCTTCACAGGAATAGATGCCAGTGATGCAATGTTGGTTGATTTTAAAGAAAATTTGAAGAAAGAATTTACTGTTGTAGAAGAAGGGCAAAAGATTAAAATAGAAAATGATAGGAATTTAGTATTCGAAATAGAATTGAATAAAAAAAATTTTCTTCAATCCGAAGAGTTAAAGGAAGATCATTTTGATATTTATTTTTCATTTTTCTTTATCCACCATTTAAACTCCCATTGGAAACAGGGTATAGACAAGATAAGTAAGTCATTGAAAGAAAATGGAGTTATAGTCATTGCAGAAATAGTAGGGGACCATGCATGTTGGTCTTATTCCTTTGATAAAGTTTATGATTTTTTTGAATTAACTGAAAATACTCAGCGACTTAAGTATTTAACTTTTATAAAAAAATCATTGCTTTTATTTGAAAAAGAATACGATTATAGCAATTATGGAGTAATTTCAGCTTCTAACATGAATCCTGCATTTGATTATTTGGAAGAAAATAATTTCAAGAGATTAGATAAGATGGTTCAAGAAAACTATACAATAAAATTTACTATTAATGATTGGATAAATGCTGTGGAAGAGAGAATCTATTCCGTTTTTCCTGAAGTAAAAGGAAATAAAAAACAACTGATGAGAAAATTGCGGGGTATTGCTGAAGATATAGGAATAGATGTTGACGAATGTATAAAAGCGAAAGATGATATAGATCTTTCTTTTTTTCAAAAAAGGAAATAGAGAACCATATCATGGAAATATTTTCTCATTCTTTTAGTGATACTGTAGAGCTTTTTTCACATTTATATTCAATTTCTAATGTGGCCGATGAAGAATATTATCCCATTTGGAAAGAAGATCTTTCTGCTCTTTTAAAATATAAGGTTGTTCGCTCACCAGAATTACTTTTCCAAATACATTGGAATATCTTAGATGACAACTGGTTCTATGATGTTCCTATAATTTGTAAATCTGAACAGGGGATTAAAAAGACATTACTTTATTTCTGGTTGACTGAAATGAGTCTTGGGGATTTTACAATGACGGACGTTATTTATCGAAAAATGCCTTCAAAATTTATTTTTAGTGTAACACACACAGAAGAAGCCTCTAAACCAGAAATTGAATTACGAAGAAAAGGAAATTTAAAGAAAATAAGTATTGAAATTCCTAAGTGTTCAATAAAAGATGAAGTTAGAGAAAAATGCAAAAATTTTCTTGACAATTATAACGGAAATATTATCAGTAACATAATAAATAAAAGCAGAAACATTCCAGGAGAAGATATTTCTTATATAATAGTATCTAATAAAGTTCTAAAAGAAAATAGATTAAGTAATTATTTAAATATCGAAATTTCTGAATGTCCTATCTTGTGTGGCTTAAAAACTATAAATAAAGATGAAATTTTTAATAACGAAATTATCGAAACAATAAAAGACGATTTAGTACAAATTTTTAAAGTTATCGCCGATTTTGATGAGAAAGAAGAATGGATAGAATTAATAAATCCAAACCGTTTTATAATAGAAAAATTAGTTAAAGCCTTTGCTTTACATGGGTTGACCGGAGCAACATCTGTTAATCATTATCCTTCAAGAGACGTATTAGAAGGAGATCGTGAATTAGCAACTGGTGGTGTTATAATTTATGGTAATGAGAATACAAAGATTGATGAGGATTGGTTACTAACACTATTAAATTTAAGAAATCGTGCAAGCTCTATTCATCAGCATAAAGAGAAAGTGCTCCAGTTTGCCAAAAGATCCGCCAGAGCTGCCATCATGGCTCGAAATATGTCTCATAATATAGGGAGCCATGTTTTATCAAGTATCTCTAGCTCGGTAATAAAAGATAAACCGGAAGACGTTTCGATGTTGAATTCATACCTTCAGCAGCGGATGGACTTTATTGCACGGGTTACCACGGAATGGCCGGAATGGTCCGAGCCCGTCTTCTTCTTTTCAGATTTATTGCAGGGATTTTTTAATCAGGGATTCCTATTAAACTCAATTACTCGAGATGATGGATATTTTGCAGATGAAATCTGTTTTAGAATAAAATATGAAAACGGAGAAAAGAAGGAAGTAGTTTGGAAATATTGTGAGGCGGGACCGGAAGACCAAAAAGATGGAAAAAACTATTCAAAATTTTTCACAAATAATGATTTTCGGGATTTTGTTGTTGAAATTCCCGGAGGTCCGATAGGTAAACAAGCTTTTTATGGTTTTTTGGAAAATGCTATTCGAAATGCTGCCAAGCATAATTCAAAAAGTGGAGATGGTCTTGAAATCATTCTTAAGGTAGAGAAAAATGATAATAATGATTCATTTTATGTGATTAGATACTTTGATAATGTGAGTAAAAATGAAAACGATGAAGAAGGGGATAAAACATTAGTACCTAAAATTCAGGACACCATCAAAACAGATTTAATAGATAAATCAGGGACCTTAGTTGAGGGTAATTGGGGAATTCAAGAGATGAAAGTCTATGCCGACTTTCTTGCATATCCGTTTATTTTGGGCCCAAATGAATTTGCAGTAAAAGAAGATGAGGCAAAAAAATATAGACTTTGGGCCGAACCATATTTCTACGAGTCTAAGAATGAAAATGTGGTAAACCAAGAGGTATTGTCCTATAAATTTGGATTACAGAAAGGTCGCCTTATTCTTTTTGTTGATGACAATGATTCTTTAACAGATGAGCAAAAAAAAACGGCTAAGCAAGTTGGAACACTTTTTTCAAAATTCAAGGAGGATGGTAAGTTGCTTAGTAAAATCCAGGAGCTTTCACCTCAGTGTTTAGTATTTGTAACTGAAAAAGAGAGAGATGGACCCAAGAAAAAAAAGATTTTTCAATTTATTGAAGACAATCATAATTACCTGCCGGCACGAATATTCATAGCATCCAAGAGCAACGATTTGTCAGGAACTGAGGAAAGTCCATATTATTATTGCTACGGTGATATTTTAGAGTATCCTTCTAATAACGGTTTAAAAGAATGGAAAACCTTAGTAACTAATATTTTTAAACAATGGGTATTTAAATTTACCGGAGCTCAAAAATTTAACATAGTTATACATTTTCAAAGAGGTGAAGATTTTGAAGGTTTTGAGAGGTGGAAGAACTTACGTAAGTCAATAAGCAAATTTGGGTTAGATGAGTATATCAAAATATTTTTATTTAGAAGTAATAAAAATGGAGATGATACAACGATTCAAAAACTTTCAGAGGAAAAAGATATTTCATGTTCAGAAGGTAAATGGTTGTTTTTTGATAATCACGGGAAGGCGAGAAGTAAATTAAGGAAGGATAAAAGAATTATACCGGACTTTTATCAGGTGATTGGTAGTGATATAAATATAAATAATCATACCATTTTCGATCAATTACAGAATGTTTCGGATGGTTTTAGTGGAGTTTTGTTCCTTTTACAATTGATTGAAACATCACTCATGAAAATTCTTTTTATTGATGAACGAATAACATCACATGTGGCCTCTATTAAAAATAATTCCGTAGTGCCTTGTGACCCCAACCACCAGAATTTTGTAAATGCAGATATTTATTTTGCTCTTTCTTTTCGGTTCCCTGATGCAAAAAAGAAAGAGCGCTGTTTTCTGCTCAAGACTGGGACACCTAATGAGGTAAAGAAATTTGTCTCTGGGAATAACAGTAAGGAAGGAATTGTTATCAAAAATAGTTCGGTCAAAAAGATAGTACTTTTTAAAAAAAATAATGAAGTTGGTTGGGAGTTTGGAAAACTTGATAGTTTTGATGCAATAGTGATTCATTGGGGATGGATTGAACATTTGAAGAAACATCATAATTTAGATGTACCATCTTTTTTGAAATCATTAGAGACTTTTTCTAATCGTGTAATTATCACTTCAGGGCGGGGAAAAACGGGAGAAATTCCTTCTTGCCTGCCTTTTATTGAATTTTCTTCTATTCAGAATTATTCAATACGTGAAATCTCCAAATGCCATATTGGCAAGATAACCTACTCATCACTTGCAAAAAAAGACAAGGAGGTAATTATTCAATGAATGATATTCTATTTATTATTACAAGCTTTACAAATGAGAAAGAATGGTATGGTAATAGACGAGGTCAGTGGAATCTAGACTCAGATCAATATGTAGCATACGTATTTGAAAATTTCTATATAGAGTATGATGATCTAGATGGGAAAGGATTAGATAAGGTTATATTGGTTCTAATCAAGGGTATAGATAATGATAATATTGTTTCTAAGATGCTCGAAATACTGGATCAAGAAATCAATCCTTTTATACTCATTCATCCTGGAGGTGGACGACAGATAACGGATATTGAAGCCTTATTAAAAGATGATGCTAATGAAAATGAGTGGAGAAATTTTTACCGCGATTACTTCAACAAGATGATTCCTTATTCGATACAAGATGATTCGGAATTTATTATAAATTTAATTGAATCTTTGGCCGAGGATTTAAAATCTTCAAATAACATTGATAGATTCAAAAATAATGTCCAAACAATGATAAATTCTATTAAGAAATTGACTAAAGAAAATAGATAGAATTTATATGGATGAGGAAAATAGAAGAAATAGATTAAATAGAATCCTTTATAAGGCTCATGAAGATAAAGAATGGGAAAAAGTAGTCCCTCCTCCCACGGAAATTAGAGTTCTAAAGCATCGTTTAAACCATATATTTTTACCTGTCGATATTGATCTACAAGGACTCAGGGAAACCGATTTTAAGGAAGCTTATTGGAAGGAAGTAGCTTCAGAGTATAAGGGTAGAGGTCTTCAATTAATTAAAGATGCTCAATCTATTATTTATGGTGATAATGTAGACGAAGGATACGAACATACCGTTGAAGAAAGAAATCTTAATGAGATTATAACTAAACTGAAATTAGAGGAGCTTGAGAGCTGGAAAAAAATTAAGGAAATGTTACCTCCAACATTAGAAACATTACCAAATGGGTTATTATTACTTCTCGAATTAAGTAAAGGGAATAAAGTCTTTGTAAAAAAGAATTGTGAGATCTTCCAATACTGGTATAAAGAGTTTGACGAATTATTAGATACAATTCAAAGAAGAGTAGATTCTACTAAGTAGTAAAAAGGATTTTAAACTCTATTTAGATGAAGTCTATATTTATTATAAGTGATAACATTGCTTTTAGAAAAAGCAATGAGAGGTTTTTCCGGTATGTACATGGAATACAGGTACAAATAGTACAACCCGAATTTAGACGTAGTAATGTATCAATCCCTTCACTTTATAAAAAAATATCATCAAAAATAGAAGAAAGTTTTACTAATAAAAATAGTAGTTCATATCAAGGAATGATTGGTATTCTCGATTTTTATGATCCAAATTGGGAACATTTAATTCTTGATGATTTGAATCCTCTTGGAGGAGATAGAAGTAGGATTATCAGGGTATTATCTATGCTAATTCTCACTTTTCCAGAGATCCATTGGTTATTACATACACCCTATAAGTGGGCATCCAAAAATCAAGATAGTGAGGAAAACAGCAAAAGGAAAGATTACAAAACCATATTTTTAAATATTATTCATCATTACTCATCTTCTTCAAATTTTTCACGTGCTGTTAATTATGCCCAAATTGACTATACACCCCTTTTTGATTCGTCTTCTCTCAGAAATACCATTAAAAAAAATATTAGTGCACATACTTCTGTTGGGAATAAGGAGATAGCTCCCTATGTCCCCGAAAGAATTCATCGATCGGCTTCCATTGATGATGAACCTGAATATGCTTGGTTTGAAGCCTATACTGCCTATCGTTTCGGTTATCGGGGACACGCTGTTACTTCTTTTGGTCTGTTCGAAGATTTATTTAAAGAAGGTTCAGGTTTTAAGTTTAAACCCGATCTCATATTTGACGATTTATATCTGAGTTTTTCCGATCGTTCATCCGGTATTTCTCTTTCGGATTTGACAAAAAGAGAAAAAAATTATCCTTTTTTAAAGGAGACGGATCATCATATTTTATTAACCGTTGGCCATAGAAAAGGAGAACAACGGACAACTTGGCAAAAGAATCGACGCTATCTCTATCAACAAAAGATAAAAGAGAATACAAAGTATAAAATTCTATATAAGCCATTCGCCGGTATTTTTGATCTCTGGGAAAAATCTGGTCTTAAACGTTGGTTAAAAAAAAGCAAAGGATTAGCTAAAGGATTTGAATGGCCTCCTAAGTCGCATGGCCCACTGGACTCTGGTGGTAGCCATAGTGCCCCAGGACGCTTGTTGGCAATCGCTGAAACGTTAATCGAACGTTCGCGGAATAGGTTGGAAACGGCAGATACTGTACCGAAGGCGATACACGGCGCAATGCTGGCGCTTGAAGCGCGAGAATTATTGGGGAACCGTACACCGACTACGTCACTTGAGGCGCTTTCCCTGAAACAACAATTCGAAGTAAAAGCAGAGTGCCAATTTTATGGTGTCGAATATAACTTCGACGTCAAAGCCCGAATCAAGGATATAGAACAGGAAGTCAGCTCCATAAGTCAGTGGTTTAATAAAAGAGAGCGAACCCGGTCTGCATTAAATGCAGAAATCGGCATTCTCAATAAATTGGCTTCGATTTACCGCCAAAATGGGCAGTTCGACGAAGAGAACCAAATCATGGACGAGATGCGGAGACTTTACTCAAAGCTGTGGTCTTCCCGTAAGCCAGTCCGTTGGGTGCTTTATCCATTTCGGCGATATCTGGAAATTTTAATATCCTCTCTCTTTAGATTCTCGGCGGCAATCCTGTTTTGGATTTTACTTTTTGGGACCATATTTTACCTCATTCTCTCTCACTCACCAGAATTTGTCGATGCTGATTTTGGATGGCTTGATAGCGTCTGTGTGAGTGCCCATACTCTTCTCGGTTTCCAACCACCGGCGATGGATTATTGGGGATTGATCGAAAGCGTAGATACCTCAGTATTAACGGAATCTATTTCTCAGTTCTGGTTTATTGCTTTGGCAATTCTGGGATTCGTTCACCTTGGAATATTTATCTCACATTTGTATCTGATTATTTCGCGGAGAGCAGGTCCATAATGAATTGAAAGGTTAGGAGCGACAAATGAAAAATTTGACTAAAGGATCGTTATCCGGAATTTTTTTATTATTTTTACTTGGGCTTGGCTTTATAATTGGTTGGTTTATCTATTATACTTGCATTCATAGAACAAGTGTAAATGAAATACAAACCCTTCTGGTTATTTTTGTATTATCCCTATTGTTATTAATTATTGTGTATGGATTAAAGATGGTGTTTACCACAATAGGAATAAAAACCGAAGAGTATTTTGGAGAACGCTTTACTCTAAATTATTTATTCGAGTTAAATGAAGACAAATTAAAAAAATTATCCTACCTTGATTTTGAACAAATTACTCCAATTATAAGGACTTTACAGATTTTTTTAGTGGCATCTTTTGGCCTGATAGCCCTGATTGTTATTGGATTGATAATTATCATTTAACTTAATAGCAGTTAATATGACCCTAGTGTAAAAAGGGAGTCCACCGATGTAATATTTCCTCGCCCAAATCATTTGTTTTACAAGATTTTGGCTGGTATCATCTTTGGAGAATATAGGAGAAGTATCGATTCGCTGGATTTGCTTTGCTTGAGAAATTAAAAACAAACATCTTCACCAAAATTTGTGGTACAATTTGGAGATGAGGAAAATGCAAAAGCAACCCAGACGCGAGGAACCAATATTGTATTGATGTTTGAATATCGTACAAAGGAATCCCTGATAGCATAATCAATGATGCGCGAATATTTAGAAAGAACGCTACTATCCTGATAGAGTTAGAAGATTTTACAAATTTTAAAATTATAGAGAGAAACATTATGATTTTATCGAAATAATGACTCAGAATACCTATCCACTATAGAGATATGACTATTGTTGAAGATGGTAATGATAACAATCACGTATATACTTTTGAAATAATAAGCAAAGCCGACGGAATATTGCTATTCGCCGGATTGGCAATCTTTCTTCTATGCTTATTTTATTCAAAAGTCAATGAAGTGTTTTTAAGGGTGAAATGCTTTAAGGTATATGAAATGTGGGGTTCAATCATTGCAGTTGGAAAAATAGCACCCTTTTAGAGTTTTTATTTGGGTATATTAAAAATAATGGATTCGTCCACTTATTAGACGAAAAAACTTGTGTCTATCAATTTGAAAAATCGCTTACTAATTGTTGATGATGACGTATCTTTCCTGCATTCCCTAGATCGGGCTTTAAAGTCACAGTATACCATTGTTACTGCGACCTCGAAGAGCGAACTATTTCAACAATTATCGCCCACCCCGGATGTAGTTTTGCTAGATATGCGACTGGACGAAAATGATCCCGACAATTTCGAGGGGATGGAGATTCTGGAGAGATTGAAAAAAATTTTTCCACAGATTCCTGTCATTATGTTTACCGCCTATGGAGATATGGATAGTGCTGTTAAAAGTATGAAATTAGGTGCTAGTGATTTTGTCTCAAAGCGTGTGAAACTGAATGAACTGCGTGTCAGAATAGATAAAGCCATTGAACAATCCCAGGTTTCCTATAGAGCAGAAACTTTAAAGGAACAGTTAGATATTTACGAACCAAGAACAATAATCGGTTCTCATCCATTAATAATTGAAGTGAAAAAAATGATCAAGGCTGTTGCCGAAGATGGGGAAGTGACAGTTTTAATCCGTGGGGAAACAGGTACCGGAAAAGAGTTAGTAGCGCGTGCTATCCATGCAACGGGTGCCCGACGAGATCACTCGTTTGTTCCTGTAATTTTGGGGGCAATTCCACAAAAATTGGTCGAATCCGAATTGTTCGGTGCGGAACCTGGAGCTTTTACAGATGCAAGAGAATTGAGGAAAGGATACATAGAAAAAGCTCACAGGGGAGTTCTTTTTCTTGATGAAATAGGGGAGTTGGATAGTGAGACACAAATTAAATTACTCCGGTTTCTCGAAGAAAAGGAATTTCAGAGATTAGGAGGTACTGAACCCATTAAAGTTGATGAACAGGTGATCGCAGCCACAAACGCGGATCTGGAACAGTTGCTCGAAAGGGAAGAGTTTAGAGAAGATCTATATCATCGATTAAAAGTTGTTGAGATTAACATTCCTCCAATTCGAGAGAGACGTGAAGATATACCGGAACTAGTGAGTCATTTTTTAAATTTACTCAAACACAGAGGGAAAAAGGCTCATCATATTTCCAAACAAGCGATACAACGATTACAAAATAGTGCATGGCCAGGTAATGTTCGCCAATTAAAAAACGAAATAGAATCTGCTTCTTTTTGTGCGGAATTACGTGGCGATGATCAAATTCAGATGAAAGATTTACCAGAAGAAGTAATCCGGGAAGAGAGTGAGTTAGAACAACACCCTATTAGGAACTTGAAAGAAGACAAATTCGATATTAACGAAGAACTAGCACGAACCGAACTTATTTATATCGAGAAAGCCTTAAAACAGGCCGATGGAATCAAAGAAGAAGCCTGGAAACTACTTGGGTATAGTAACCGGAATATGCTGTATAGAAGAGTGCATAGACTTCTTCAAAAATATCCTCGCTTGGTAGAACTATTTCCAGAAATTGCCAAGAGTTTTAGCAATTAAACGTTTGGATATTATGGCCTTTAGATATTGTGAATGGTCATGAAAAAATAAATACTTCTTCGTTGTTTTAATTGGAAGTACTTTATTGGCCTGTTTAGCAGTTCTTCGACCGTGTAGTAGATGACACTATAGCCCAGTTCGATGGCCCGGACGCCGAGGCCGACGGCCAGGTGGGTCTTGCCGACGCCCGGCGGGCCGAAAAAGAGCACATTCTCGTGGCGCCGGATAAAGTCGCCGGTCGCCAACGTCTCTAGACGGTCCCGGGCCACCGCGGGTTGAAACAAATAGTCGAAATTATCCAGATGCATGCTTTTGGGGAGCCCACTCACTTTCAGGGAGGTGGCAATCCGGTGGGCTTCGCGATATTCGATTTCCAGGGTCAGGAGATGTTCGAAGAACTCCATGGAAATGGTAAACTGAATTCCCACCCCCATGGTAAACAGAAATCCCAGGGGGATGGTAAACAGAATCCCCAGTGGCATGGTAAACAGAAATCCCAATACGGCAGTCATTTTTATTCCCATTGTGACCGCCGTCCGGTATCGTTGGAGAAAAAACGATTCGGGAGGGGCCATGATCACACAGACGATGTATCGAACCATCAAACAATTTAAACGACAAGGCTACACGAAATCACAGATTGCCACTGAACTGGGCCTGGATCCCAAGACCGTGGCCACGTGTCAATAGGCGTGTAGTTTTACGCATCAGATCGGCGTATAGTTTTATACGCAGGTCCTTCCCGACCAAAACGGATTACCTGGCATCTAATCCCTCCTGATCTTGGAGGCGCTGTTCGAAGTTCCGTAACTGATAACTCTTCCCATCAATATTGAACAGATGGGCTTTTTGAAACAAACGATCCAGAATAGCAGTGATGGCCAATGCGTCGCTAGTGTACCATCCATTATTACTACATCGATTCCCTAAAATCATGTACAGACAAAATAGTAATGATAGGTATCTCATATCACAAACAAATAATTTCAGGTAAAGAACTAGAAATAAAATGCTACAAAGCGCTCGGAGAATAAACAAAATTAAAGATTTCTTGACAAACCTTATTAATAGAAATAGACTTACTAGTACTTAAGTATTTTTTTATATGCCTTCTTTTTAAATTCGTACAATTGGAGATAATATGGCTACATTATTTGATAAGCCAGTCCCTTCGAGTAAAGAGTTATTCTTTGGATTGTATGAGGCGAAAGATGAAGCAGATGTGGATGAGGTAATTGAAAGGTATTCCACATACTTTAACAACCCGGATAATTGGCATCCGTTAGGTGATAATAAGAGCAACTTTAGTATTGTAAAAAACCAACAGTCGAACCCAATTGCGGCTATTATTGAAAAAATAACAAACTCTATAGATGCAATATTAATGAAACGATGTTTAATAGAAGGAATCGAACCTGATTCTAAAAATGCCCCTCAATCCATGGAGGAGGCCATAGATTTATTCTTCCCTGACAGACATTGGGATCTCCAACAGATGCGAAGAGAGCAAGCAGAGGAAATACAGGTCATCGCAGATGGAAAGGGGCCGAGATCCAGACGCGCTCTGTATGATACATCAGTCATAGTATACGACAACGGTGAGGGACAACGCCCAGAAGATTTTAAGAATACATTTTTATCGCTCATTCGAGGGAACAAGAACGACATCCAATTTGTCCAAGGCAAATATAACATGGGTGGAGCAGGGGCTATTGTTTTCTGCGGCAAAAAACGTTATCAACTTATTGCATCAAAAAGATTCGATGGTGGAAATTTCGGATTTACCTTAGTAAGAGAGCATAAAAAAACAAAAAGCGATCAAGCAAAAGAAACTTGGTTTGAGTACTTTATTCCAAATGGTAAAATACTATCGTTTGATATAGACCAATTAGAACTGGGCTTAGAAAACCGAAAATTTGAAACAGGTACAATAATTAAGTTATATAGTTATCAGTTTCCTTCTGGATATTCCGGTTTTGCTCAGGACCTAAATCAAAGTATAAATGAGTATCTTTTCAATCCGGCCTTACCCATTTTGACCAAGGATACGGCAGCACGATATCCAAACAATAAAGTTCTGGAGATGGATCTATATGGATTAGAATTCCGCCTACAAAAGGAAGAGAAAGAATATCTAGAAGAAAATGGCGTGTTTTGGGAAACATATGAAGATGACTTATTTGGGGAAATGAAAGTATCTTGTTATGTCTTTAAAAACAAAGTGAAAGATTACGGGGTAAAGAAGACAAAGGACTACATCCAGCAGCGTTATTTTAAAAATGATATGGCAGTACTTTTTTCATTAAACGGCCAAGTGCATGGACATTATACATCAGAATTTATTACTCGCTCTTTAAAAATGAACTTATTGAAAAATCATCTCTTGATTCATGTGGATTGCACCAATATGAAATACGAGTTCCGCAAAGAATTATTTATGGCTTCAAGAGATCGGTTAAAGGATGGTGAAGAGACTCAAGCATTACGACACTACTTAGCGGATAAACTTGGCGGGTCAGGTGGACGTTTGTCCGAAATAGAAAAAAGAAGAAAAAGTGCAGTTGATATAGATACTTCTTCGACTACGAAAAATCTCATTCGGAATCTGTCTAAGAATATGCCTATGGATTCTGAAATGATGAAGTTACTCAATCAAACTTTCAAGATAGATGCAAAAAAAGATGCCAAACAGAAAAAAGGCAAACCGAAGCGCTCTAAACGGAAGAAGGAAGAGAAACCATTCGATCCCAAGCGCTTTCCAACCTTCTTTCATGTCCAGAAAAATGGTAGCGAAACTAGAGAAGCTGCAAAAATTCCTATTGATGGTGAAAAAACAATAAAATTTGATACTGATGTCGAAGATGAATATTTCAATCGGGTCGAGGAGCCGGGCGATATTCAATTCTCGATTCTTAGGTACGGAGATAATGATCGGACAGGAGGCAAACAAGCAACACCTGCTAAATTAGCTGAAGCATTCAATGTGAGTAGGAGTAGCCCAAATCGAGGGGAAATCCGATTAACCCTAAATCCCAAAAGCAATTTACAAGTTGATGATGAAGTGCAAATTAAGGCAAGTCTAAGCTCTCCTACAGGAGACCTTGATGAACTCTTTTGGGTAAAAATTAGCGAGAAGCAAAAGCCAAAGAAAAAAATACCGAAAAAGGAAACAGAAAATCAGGATTTAGGCTTACCCCAACTCGTATTCGCATATCAAAATGCAGAGGACAAAAAAGATGCTGTGAGTTGGGAAGCCGTTGAGGATGCCACTAATGAAGAAATGAATGTCGATACTGTGATGGTGCCCCAGGCAAAGGGAGAAACACTTGAAAAGATTTATGTAAACATGGAAAGCCATGTTTTAATGAATTTTAAATCGAAAAATAAAAATCCAAACCAGGAACAACTCGAAATCTCAAATCGAAAATATTACACTTCAGTCTATTTTCATACCCTGTTCCTTTATACTATAACTCAAAATCGTAAATACAAAATTTTCCAGGAACAAGAGAATAAAAGTGAACCAGACTCAGTTGATATAGCTTTCTATTTGAAAGATGTATTTGATCACTACTATTCGGATTTCTTACTTAATTTTCAGATGGAGCAATTGATTGAGAGTTTGGGAGATTAGGCAAACTAATTAGGGTTTACTGAAAAAGTCTGCTCCTCCGATGTTGATTCCCGGCGAAGCCATGGACGACCGCAAACCGAACCGCGACACACCGGCGGAAGCCCCGGAAAAACCAAGACAAAAAATATCGCCGGAGGACCGCTGCGATATTCATGGCGAAAAATGTCATGCCAATCCAATGCTCGCTCGTATCCTGCCGCTTGGTCCGTACACAATCCAACTGATACTTGCGTTTGCCCTCGCCAAACTTCCCTTCAATCCGGTTGCGTTGGTTGGCCTCCTGTTGGCGCCGCTGTCGAACCGCCTTCCGCTCCTGGGCATCAGCGGGCGGACGACCCAACGGCTTCCCGGAGAACCGAATCCCCCGCTGTTTCAAATAGGTCCGATTCGCCCGGGTCCCGTAGATCCTATCCGCGATCACCACCGCCGGATAGTGCCCAAACCGCTCCCGAAAGTGTTCCACCTGGGCCGGCAGATCCTGACTTTCGTTGAAGGCGTCCCACTGGATGCGATCCAGATACGCCAGGCCATGCACCAGGCTGACCGAAAGTTTCGCCCCAAATTTGGTGGCGGCACCCGCCTTGCCCCGGACCATCGGCCGGACATGGGGTTGACTCACACTGACAATGCGGCCGGTTATCCGGTGACTCCGCTGATCGTACATGGTCTGTTGTTGCCGATAGACCTCGCGGATCACCAACATCTGACGATAGGCCGCCCGACTCAACGGGACGGCGGCCCCCGGCAGCGCCTCCAGCAGCCGGTCAAGATGTCTCAGGTTCCGCTTCACATATTGCCATGGCTGCCGCACCGCCTTCCGCAC
>Ga0102944_1000794_pt1 | contig 22797 bp, 19 predicted proteins | sample SalPonD_shore_MG_FD_78172 | JGI IMG/M metagenome (GOLD analysis project Ga0102944, IMG submission 78172) | Salt pond soil microbial communities from South San Francisco under conditions of wetland restoration - Salt Pond MetaG... | ecosystem: Environmental > Aquatic > Marine > Intertidal zone >...
CCGGCAACGCAGCGCGGAGCGTTCGCGTTGACCGATTCACTGAGCGCTTTCGATTTCGTGCTGTTCGGCGGGACCGGCGATCTGGCCACCCGCAAGCTGATTCCGGCGCTCTACCGGCGCGAGCGTGCGGACGGTCTCCCGGACGGCGGTCGTGTCATCGCATGCGGGCGCACCTCGCTGTCCCGGGACGCGTACGTTCAGATCGTCTGCGAGGCGCTGCACCGAAGGCTCAAGCCGGACGAATGGGACCATACCGTATGGGCGCGGTTCGTCGAGCGCATTGAGTATCTGCAGGTGGATCCCACCGACCGCAGCGGATACGGCGCCCTTGAGGCGATGCTGCGCTCCGACCCGGGCGTCCAACGGGTATTCTTCCTCGCCATATCCCCGGATCTTTTCGTCACCATCTGCGACAACCTGGCGGCGAACGGGCTCGTCACTGCGACATCCCGGGTGGTTCTGGAGAAGCCGCTGGGCCATGACCGCGCGTCGGCGATCGACATCAGTGATCGTATTGGCCGGATCTTCCCCGAGGCGCAGACGTTCCGGATCGATCACTATCTGGGCAAGGAGACGGTGCAGAACCTTCTGGCGCTGCGATTCGGCAATGCCCTGTTCGAGCCGTTGTGGCGCCGCGAGTGGGTTCGCGACGTACAGATCACCTGCTCCGAGACCATTGGCGCGGAGGGGCGTGGCGAGTTCTACGACCGTACCGGTGCGCTGCGGGACATGATCCAGAGCCACCTTTTGCAGCTGCTGTGCATTACGGCGATGGAGCCACTGCCGTCCCTGGAGCCCGAGGCGGTGCGCGCCGAAAAGCTGAAGGTGCTGCGTTCGCTGCGACCGCTCGAGGGCCGGGAGGCGATACAGAACACCGTCCGCGGTCAGTACACCCCCGGTGTGGTCCTTGGCCGACAGGTGGGCGGATACCCGGAAGCGGAGGGCGTATCGCCGGACAGCCGCACGGAGACCTTCGTCGCGCTCCGGGTGCACGTGGACAACTGGCGCTGGGCGGGCGTGCCGTTCTATCTGCGCACCGGCAAGCGGATGCAGCGCAAGGTCGCCGAAATCGTGGTGAACTTTCACGAGGCGCCGCAGGCTCTGTTCGGCAATCCGCTCGGGGCCGGTTATCCCAACCGCCTGATCATCCGGCTGCAGCCAGACGAGGGTCTGCACCTGACCCTCTGGGGCAAGGCCCCGGGCGATCGGCTCGCGCTGCGGCGGATGTCGCTGGACCTGGATTTCGAGGAGGCCTATCAGCGCCGCTCGCTCGACGCCTACGAGAGACTCCTCTGCGACGTCCTTCGGGGTCGCCTGACGCTGTTCATGAGCCGGCCGGAGCTGGAAACGGCCTGGGCGTGGATCGACCCCATCCGGCGCACCTGGGAGGACATCGACGACAGACCGCGCCGGTACGCGTCCGGCACTTGGGGCCCGCCGGCGGCGAGCGGTCTGCTGGCGCGGGACGGCGCGGCGTGGCACGAGGAATGGTGAACGTGCCGGTGACCGGCGACAGGAGGAGGGCATGAAGCAGCTTCTCGTCACGCTCCTGGTTCTTGCCGTCGCGGTGGCAGTCATTCGGCTGCGCAAGCCGGGGGCCACGTCGCAGGGCGGGGGCACAGAGGGAAAACGCCGCGATCTGAAGTCCCGCTTTCCAGGGGCCGCACTGGCGGGCTACGGGCTGGTGGCGGTGCTGGTGATCAGCGCGGCCGTCGTTTTCTACTTCCGATGGGAGGAGAGCAACCGGATCGTGACCGTTCGCGTGCTGGATACGCGTTCCGGCGGATCCGAGACCTACCAGGTGAGGAAGAAGAACATCGAAGGCCGGTCGTTTCGCACCGTGGATGGCAGGTACGTCTCCCTGGGGGACGGAGACCGTATGGAGCTGATCGAGCGCTGACCGCCGCGGCCGCCCGTCTCCATTCGCCGGGCCGGTGCCCGCGAGCCCGCCCGCGATGGATTGACTATCCTTTCCGGTGGCGACGGTATTGGGGACCATCAGGGAACACAGGAGGTTCGATCATGGGTTGGTGTCTGCGAGTGCTGGCGACGGTCGTGCTGGTCGGCGTTTCCGCCGCGGTGTCGGCGGTCGAAATAACAATCTCGTGCGGTGCCGTAGGCCAGGAGCGAAAGCTCTGCGAGCAGGAGACTGCCGCCTGGGCGACGCGCACGGGCAACACCGTTCATGTCGCCACCCCACCGAACAAGACCAACGAACGCTATTTCCAGTACCTGCTGGACCTGGGTGCCGGCAAGAGCGATGTCGATGTCTATCAGATCGACGTTATCTGGCCGGGCCTGCTGGCGAAGTTCTTCGTGGACCTCAACAAATACATCCCGAAGGATACGGTGAGCCAGCATTTCCAGGAGATCATCGCCAACAATACCGTCGACGGACGACTCGTGGGCATGCCGTGGTATACGGACGTCGGACTGCTGTATTACCGCAAGGACCTGCTGCAGCAATATGGTGTGGATGTGCCGCAGACGTGGGCGCAGCTCACCGACGACGCGCTGTATATCCAGCAGCGCGAGCGCGAGAAGTCGGGTAACGAGGACTTCTGGGGGTTCGTGTTCCAGGGCGCACCCTACGAGGGGCTGACGGTGGACGCGCTGGAGTGGATCAATTCCCACGGCGGGGGCGAGCTGGTCGGCAAGGACGGGCACATCGATCTCAACGACGCGCGGGCCGCCGTGGCACTTTCCCAGGCGGGCGGCTGGATCGGCACCATCGCGCCCAAGAGGGTTACCTCGTTCGCCGAGGAGGATGCGCGCACCCTCTTCCAGAGCGGGCATGCGGTCTTCATGCGGAACTGGCCGTATGCCTGGTCCCTGCTGAACGGCGATGGCAGTCCCGTCGCCGGCAAGGTCGGCGTGGCGCCGCTGCCGAGTGGCGGCGTCCATGCCGGCCGTCATACGGGGGTGCTGGGCGGCTGGCAGCTTGCCGTCTCCAAATTCTCCAAGCATCCTGATGTCGCCGCCGACCTGGTGGCGTACCTCACCAGCCGGGAGGTTCAGAAACGTCGCGCCATCGACGGATCCTATGCACCGACCATCAGGGATCTGTATCAGGATCCCGACGTCACCGCCGCCAACCCGCTGTTCGGCATTTTGCCCCCCGTACTGAAGAATGCCGTGGCGCGGCCGTCCGGGCCGACCGGGGAGAGCTACATGGCCGTGTCGACCCGCTTCTGGGAGGCGGTGACACGCGTGCTGCAGGGCCGCTCTTCCGCTCAGGACGCCGTCGCAGCGCTGAAGGATCAGCTTCGGCTGGTGCGGGCCAACGCAGGTGGCAAGTGGTAGCGGCGAGAGACGTCGACGGTGTGTTCAGCGTTTCGCCTGGGCACGGCGCTCGAAATCGGCGATGAACCGCTCCATGCGCTCGGCGTCATAGGGACGAAGTCCGCTGATCACGAGCTTCTTCGTGCCGTGACCGACGGTCTTGCCGCCGGCGGTGATGCGAAAGTCGAGACAGGCGTCGCCACGCCGTCCCGCAACGTCCAGACGCGAATCCGACAGCTCCATGAACGGATCGGCGCGGCCGGGATCGCTGAGCTCGAAGCCCATGCTGTCGTAGATCACCAGCGGTCGATCCGGGTTGAACATGACGCCCTCGCGCGCGAGTAGCGGGTGCAGAAAATGGGGGAAATTGCGACCCGAAAAGGAGACGTAGTGGCGGGTGAAGGCGGCGATCCGCTCCGGGTCGCGGATCACCGCGCCGCCACGTTCGACCTCTACGTAAGTCCGTCCTTGGGAATCGGCGACACGGATCGTGGCGTCGTCGGTATCCGGCAGTAACAGTGGGTTCGGTCCGGTCAGCATGTCGCGGAAGCGGAACGTCATCCGCTCGTGCAGCCCGCAATAGTGCAGGATGAGGGCGAACAGGAGGTCGCCCGGCACACAGAAACGCCTGGCGTCGGGATCGTGGATGGGGTTGTAGTCCCCGGCGATCTCCCTGGCGAAGCGACTGGCCTGCGTGGGTGTTATTCGAATCTCGCCGTCGGAGATCTGGTGATACTCATCGAGGAACATGTTGTCGCAACGAACACCGCTTGGCTGCCGAAGGCGGCATTCTACTAAAGGGAATGTCAGCCGCCCATGGCGGGGGAGGGCGGGTGCGCCACGAGGGTTCGGCAGTGCCGCCGGGTCCGCCCGGTCGGGTTTGTGGGTAATGGGCAGGGCTAGTCCTACCGTGTATAAACCGATAGAAAGGCCGTCAAAACGGGCCCGATGAGTGGCCCGGGATCTCTGATACTCGGGGAAACACGCATGATCGGTGATCGAAACGTTATCGTGTTCCAGGACGAACGCATGCTGGCGCACCGGCCGGATGCCAACGATCCGTTTCTGCCGGGGCGCCTCGATCGCAGGGTCCGCGAGATTCTCGCCGGGCTCGGTGTGAAGTGGAACTATCCGGAACATCCCGGACGGGTAACGGCGATAACGGATGTCCTGGCGAACAGGCCCATCCCGGGGGTGCGTCTCGAGTCCGGCGCGGTAGCGAGCCGTGAGCAACTGGCCCGCGTCCACACCACCTCCTATCTCGAAGCGATCTACGCGTTGCGCGGCCATAATGCCTGGCTGGATGTGGATACGACTGCCGTATCGGCGGGTAGCGTCGAGGCGGCCGAGGTTGCCGCGGGAACGGCCATTGCCGCCGTCGAGGCCGTGGTCGGCGGGCGTTGCCAGAGCGCATTCGCTGTGGTGCGTCCGCCGGGGCATCACGCCGAGCCCGTTCGGGCAAGAGGGTTCTGCCTGTTCAACAACGTCGCCGTGGCCGCCGCGCACGCCCAGGCGGTGCTGGATTGCCCGAGAGTGCTCATCGTTGACTGGGACGCGCACCACGGCAACGGCACGCAGGAGATCTTCTGGGCCGACCCCGATGTCCTGTTCTTCGACACGCACCGTGCGGCTCCGTTCTATCCGGGGTCCGGATTCATGGAAGAGGTCGGTGTTGGCCTGGGAGAGGGGACCACGGTGAATGTGCCGTTGCCCGGCGGTGCGGGCGACGTGGCCTTTGTCAAGGCATTCCGGGAGATCCTCGTGCCTGCCGCCGACTATTTCAAGCCCGACCTCGTGCTGGTTTCGGCGGGGTTCGATCCGCACCGGCTGGACCTGGCGCTCAACATGAGCTACGAAGGATTCGGCGCTCTGACCGGTATCGTCCGGGAGATCGCCGACCGCCATTGCAACGGCCGTCTCGCCTGCGTCCTTGAGGGTGGATATCATCTGGAGTCGCTCGCGAGCGGCGTTCATGCCACGCTCGAGGTTCTTGCCGGTGGCGAGGCGGCCGCCCCGGTTGAATGCGGCGTGCAGGAAGTCGCGGAGGCGGCGGCATACCATCGGAATGCATTTCTTCCCGATCCCGATTGACGCCGGGCTTAGCGGTCCCTGGCCCAGCTTCCTCGGGCCAACGCTTCCACCGTCGCCACCACTGAATTCGATACCTCGGCCGGTGCCGCCGGCTCGAGCGGGTCGTAGTGGAAGATGTAGAGCCGTGAAACGAACTCGGCGACGGGAAGGGAGGATTCACCGAAGTGCTCGCCGCAGCCGTCCGTGGATACCACCACGTCGTTGCCGAAGTCCTGGCCGCTGTCGTTGTTCGGGTTGTAGAAATACACCCGGGTCTCGCCATTCTGGTCCAGCGCCACGCGCTGAATGGTGATCGCGTGCCAGCCGACGAAGCGTGCTGCGCTGTCGGTTACCGCGAGGCCAGCGGGCTGGGGATGGATCAGTGGGCGGTTGCCGTTGTGAAGCGGATGATAATACGCATAGAAGGACCGGACGAAGCCTTCATAGTCCTTGAGCTTACCGGATTCCAGGTCGACGGCGAGGCGGAATCCTCGGCCTACCCACCAGCCGTGAAACTCCGGGTTGATCCAGCGGTGGGGGTCGTCGTTGCGCCCGATGCAGAGCTCGCCCATCGCGTGGTAGACGCGGTCCAGGTGCGGCACCAGCATGGCGGAGACGGCGTCGACGTCCAGCAGGGCGGGTATGGGTGCATCACCCTGAAGCTCCCGGGACGACAGTCGCTGCCCCTCAAAGTGCATGACCAGGTCGTCGTGCCTTGCCGCCCAGGTGACCATCTGCAGCAGGTAGTCCGGATCGTTGTGTGCCCACATCGAGATGGCGCGGGCCGACTGGCAGGTGGGGTTATTGCCCTGGCCGACGCCGAGCGGCAGGCCGAGCACACCGAGCACGCCGGCCAGCAAATGGACGGTGGCGGGTCGCCGTGTGCCAACCGCCTGCTCGACGGCGGCGGTCGCACGATGCGAGAGCACCAGGCCCAGCTGACGCCACAGCGCGGGGGCGACCGGCGGAGCGAACAGAACCCCGCGCTCGAGCAGCAGTGCGAGGCCGTAGGCGGCCTGTGGCGTCTCGGGGTAGATCGCTGCATCCACGAGCGCGTGAACCAGGTCCTGGTAGCACAGGAAGGTTTCGCGCCCGGTGGTGCTGAGTCCGAGTCCCGCGGCCAGGAGCTCGGCGGGCTGCTCGAGGGCGAAGCGCAGGTACACGCCGTGATAGGCGGATACGAGACCGGTGTCGTGCATCGCCCGGGCGAAGCCGTTCGCCTCCTGCTGCAGCGCCTGCGGGTCCATTGCCTCCAGCCGCTGCCGGTAGACGTCGAGCCCGGGATCCTCCAGTGACGCCTGCGTTGGGCCGAAAAGCGCGCTGATCAGGCGGTCCGCGCCCCGGCCGCCGGACAACGGAATGCCGGGGTTGTAAACGCAGGCCGCGATCTGTGTGACCATATCCTTGACCTTGTCCACACGGATCGGGCGTTGCGCGAGAATGCGCCAGATCTCCTCGATCAGGCGGTCGAGGATGTTGTCGTAGCCGATGTGCCCGAGCAGGAACTGCAGTACCGCATGGATGGCCTCGGCCATGCGACCCTGGCGAACGCGAACGGCCTCGCCTCCCAGCGCGAACAACAGGTCGAGGTTGAGGGCGAGTACCTGGGCGAGATAATGATGGGCCTGCTCGGAGGACAGGGCGGAATGTTCGTATCGGGACTGGGCGATGGCCAGCAGTCGCAGCTCGCTCAGGCACTCGAGAGCGATCTCATCCTGAGTCCCGAGGCGCAGTGTATGCACTGTGATGTCGGCCTGGAGTATTTCCGGGTGGGCCCAGTCCGTCCCGTCGAACAGCCCGGCCTGCTCCAGGGCGGGTGCCCGTTCGTACAGCACCTCGGGCCCCGCGGGAAGGCGCAGTATCCGTGATGCGATCTGCAGGGCCTCCTGACCGTGCCGCGGCTTCGCGAACCGGCTCGCTCCTGCGAGACGGTTCGTGGCGGCATCCAGCTTATCGATGAGCGCCGAAACGGCACTGTTGTCGCTCGATGCACTGGTGTCTGTCCCATCCGCGGACATATCATCGCTCCCGTGTTTGGCTGCCGATGGCCGTGCTTGCACCCCGCATCATACCCGCGAGTCGGTGACGATGTCGGCACCAGCGGTGCACATGGTGACACCATTTCCTGAAAGGTTAGCAATTGGGACACCCGGCCAATTGCACTTGCGGCGTCCCGCTGTATTCCGATGTCCAATTCCAGATTCATTGCATTGACATTGCAACGGTATTCTGTAGTTGCCAAGCAGAATGCGTTCCCGCGTAATGCGAATTCGGGTATATTCCCGTTCTGACGGTCTTGCCCGGGGGTATGCCATGGTAGTCGCGCGACGGGGAACGCCGACAACGGTCTTTCGTGTACATTTGTCATTCCTGCTTCTCATTCTTATGGGGCCTGTCGGTTGGGTGGACGCCGCATCGATTCATCGGATCTCCAGTCCACCGGAAAGGGCCGCTGATTCCGGTACCATTCTGGAAATTGAGGCCCCGGCGGCAACCCGTTATCTTTCTCTTTCCGACATCGAATCGTTGCCGATCTATTCGACGACATTGGAGACGGGTTGGGGCATGAGCGGCACGTTTCAGGGAGTGAAGCTCGCGCGACTGCTGCGGCATTGCGGCATACCAGGCGCGGCCGGGGTGCGATTGACCGCGCTGGACGAGTACTCCGTCTCCCTGGATCGGGCCTCTATGGAACGATATACGCCACTGCTGGTGACGCGTTGGAACGGGCGTCCGTTGAAGCGCTCGCAGTGGGGGCCCCTGGTGCTGATGTGGCCGTCACGGGCCGAGTCGGTGCTCGAGGGCACCGCACCCATGGCCACCTGGATCTGGTCGGTACGACGAATTGCGGTTGTTCGGCAGTAAAAGGGCACGCGCGGGCCGCCAGCGCCGCTGGGGGAAGTTGACCGCGGTATTGGCATACTGCCTTCTCGCCGGGGTGATGCTGCTGTTTGTCTGGCATGGCGTCATCGGCGTTCGGGATCTGCGTTTCGTGCGCGCGATTGACGTCGCACGACAGGGGGAAGTGCTCTTCCACCAGGCCCGTTCGCTCTCGAATGGGTTGCGCCGGGCGGCCGCGGGCAACGTGCCGGACGACCTGAGGGGGCGACTCGTCGACATGCAGCTTCGGCTCGGCGTGGTGACATTCTCCGTGGACGATCTCGAGCGACTCGGTGTCGTGACGTCGTCCATCAGGCGTCATCTCCAGCGACTTCGATCGAGGGTCGACGCCGTCCCGCTCCCCGTCGCCGAGCAAGCCCCCGGCGAGCTCAGAGCAGTCGCCGACCGGATCCGGCATGCGTCCGACTACTTCGGCGGTGACGTGCAGCAGGACCTGCATCGGGCCATGGCCAAACAGACGCAGGCGCTGCGGCGCTATGCGACATCGGCTGGGGTACTGTCGATCATCGTCGTCGTCGGCGCGGGCCTCGTCCTCCTGCTCGTTTTCCAGCTGCGGGCGAAGAATGCGGCACTGAGGCGGCTTGCCACCGAAGATCCGTTGACGGGGCTGCCGAACCGACGCCGTGCCATGGACAGCGGTGCGGCCCTCGTGTCAATGGCCTCCAGATCGGGCGGTCCCGTGTCCGTCGCGGTTCTGGATCTTGATTACTTCAAGCAGATCAATGACCGCTATGGTCATCCAGTGGGCGACCGCGTGATTCGCGCCGCTGCGCGCTGCCTTGCCGGGCGTGTACGCGCGAGCGACCTGCTGGCGCGGGTTGGCGGGGAGGAGTTCATGATCGTCCTGCCCGACACTGCCGCGCAGGGTGCACGGGCGGCCTGCGGAACGCTGATGGAGGCATTGCGGACGCTTCGAGTAAGTCACGGCGACGAGACGATCGGCGTGACTGCCAGCGTAGGGCTGGCGACCGGCCGAGGCGGTGGCCTCACGCTGGATGACCTTTACAAGTGCGCCGACGCGGCCATGTACGAGGCGAAGCAACGCGGACGGGACGGCATGGAATGCGTGGTCGTGCACGGCGCAGCGGATGTGAACTCTGCCTGATCGGTTGGAGACGGCGCCCGGCGTCAGTCCCGTTGCGCAGGAATGTTACGCTGTCAATTGAGCATCGTCGCCAGGAGAGGACAATGACGTCACAATCGGGCGCGCCGCGCGTCCCGGGACTGGAGAGCAGAGCCGTGCTGGTGACCGGGGCCGGACAGGGCATCGGCGCCGCGGTGGCGTGCGGCTTCGCGGCGTCCGGTGCGCGCATGCTCTTCCACTGCAACCGCAGCGTGGACACGGTAGGAGAGCTCGCCGAGTCCATCGTCGCGGACGGCGGGGAGGCGGCAGTGCATCAGGGCGATCTCACTCGTCCCGGCGAGGCGCAACGTACGGTCGAGGCGGACGACGGCGTGGGCGCGTTCCTGTATCTTGCCTCGCCAGCGCTGTCCGCCTATGTCACCGGTCAGGTCATCGAGGTTGACGGCGGTCAGCTGCTGGCTTGATACGCGACGATATCCGGGTAGGTGGGCAGCCGACGGCGTGCCACCGCGTCGGTACCTGCTACCCTTTAAACGTATGACCCGGTTGACGGACGCCGGCTCGGCCCGATGGGCCTGTGCACGGATCACGATCTGCCCGTCCGCAAGCCGCGCTCCGGGTCATGCCGCAGCCCTCGACTCGTTCCGCACTAAATTGGCCCCCGAAGCACGGCTCCGGGGCGGGTGCGTCGAGCCCATACAGGAGAACAGCATGACGGCGAAGAATCCGGAAAAAGGCTACGTGGCGATACTTGGCTGGAGCCTGAATTGCATCGAGGCCCTGGAGAAGTTTGATCGCCGGTTCGTGATCGTCGCTCCGGACTGGGCGGAGGATTTCGCCAGGGAGCATGATATTCCGTATATCTCCTGGAACTTCGAGCGGCTCAACGACCGCTCAATGGAGATCGCCCAGCGCCTGAAGGACGAGGGCGTCGACGTGGCGATTCCGTTGTACGAGGAGACCGTGGAGTGGGCGGGCGCGATCAACTCCGTGCTCATGGACAACCCGCGGCTGTACGGACAGTCGATCCTGTTCCGCGACAAGGCACTGATGAAGCGCCGCGCGCAGCTCGGCGGCATACGCGTGGGCATCTTCGAGGAGGCCCACGACAGGGACGACGTCATTCGCTTTCTCAAGCGTGTCAACCAGACCCTGCTCAAACTTGATGGCGACCCCAACGATCCGATCCATCTCAAGGCGTTCGACAAGGCCGGCTGCCTCGGACACCGCGTCATCCGAACGCCGGACGAAATCGACACGATCCCCGAGGAGGAATTCCCCGTCCTCATGGAGAGCCATCTGGACGGCTGGGAGTTCGCGGTGGAGGCATGGATTCACGACGGCAAGATCCGGTTCCTCAACATCTCCGAGTACGTGACCCTCGGGTATTCGGTCTTCGTGCCGGCGACGCCGGAGCTGGAGAGCTGGCGGACACTGATCACCAAGGAAATCGAGAAGCTGATCAAGACGTTCGACATCCAGTTCGGCTTCATTCATCCCGAATACTTCGTGACCAGCGACGGGACGATGTACTTCGGGGAGGTGGCCTACCGGCCGCCGGGCTTCAAGGTGTTCGAGCTGCTGGAGCGCGCCTACGGCTTCAACGCCTACCAGGGCATGGTGTTGGCGTTCGACCCCAAGACGACGGAAGAGGAGATCACGGCGTTCTTCCCGAAGGAGGTGGTCGACGCCAAGGGGTATGCTGGCTGCTTCGGGGTCTACCCGCGCCGCCGCGTGGTCAGTCAACTGGAGATGCCCCAGGAGACCGAGCAGCATCCGTACTTTGAGTACCACGAGCTCACCTCGCCGGTGGAGGAGACCGTGACCAAGCGCACGGCTTTCGGCACGCACTGGGGCCTGGTTTATTTCTTCGGTGACGATGCCCACAAGATGCGGGATCTGCTGAAACACCAGGAGGAGCTGGACTTCTACGTCTAGCGCGCCTGCACACTGAAGCGGCAACGGCAAAAAGAAGCCCGGACGACCAGGTCGTCCGGGCTTTTTCGCCGTCCGACGATTCTCGTGCTAGGCGGCCCGGCCCTGGCGGGCGAGGTCACGCAGCACGTAGTGCAGGATGCCGCCGTGGCGGTAGTAGTCCCACTCGGTCGGGGTGTCGATACGCACCCTGGCCTCGAACTCGGTGGTCTTGCCGTCGTCCGCGGTCGCCTTGACCGTCACCGTTGACGGCTCGCCATCCAGCGTGCCGATCGCGAAGCTCTCCGAGCCCGTCAGGCCGAGGGACTCGACGCTGTCACCGTCCTTGAACTGCAGCGGAAGTACACCGAAGCCGACCAGGTTGGAGCGGTGAATGCGTTCGAAGCTCTCCGCGATCACGGCCCGGATGCCCAGCAGCTTGGTACCCTTCGCAGCCCAGTCGCGGCTCGATCCCGTGCCGTACTCCTTGCCGGCGAGCACGACCAGCGGAACGTCCTCCTCGCGGTAGCGCATGGCGGCGTCGAAGATGCTCATCTGCTCGCCCGAAGGTATGTGAGTGGTCCAGCCGCCCTCGGTGCCGGGCGCCATCTGGTTCTTCAGGCGCACGTTGGCGAAGGTGCCGCGCATCATCACCTCGTGGTTGCCGCGCCGCGAGCCGTAGCTGTTGAAGTCGGCGGGCAGCACGCCCTGCTCCTGGAGGTACTTGCCGGCCGGACTGTCCGGCTTGATGGCACCAGCCGGAGAGATGTGATCGGTGGTGATGGAATCACCCACCTTGACAAGACAGCGCGCACCGGCGATGGCCTCGCTCGCGTCGGGCTCCAGACCCATGCCGTCGAAGTAGGGCGGGTTCTTGACGTAGGTGGAATCCGGCCACTCGTAGATCTCGCCTTCCGGCACCGGCAGCTTCTGCCAGACCTCGGACCCCGTAAAGACGTCAGCGTACTTGTCACGGTACATGGTCGCGGAGATGTTCGAGCCGATCAGCGACGCGATCTCCTGCTGGCTCGGCCAGATGTCCTTCAGGTAGACGTCGTTGCCGTCGCTGTCCTGACCGACCGGCTCGTTGTAGAGATCCTTCGCCATACTGCCGGCGAGGGCATACGCGACCACCAGCGGCGGCGAGGCCAGGTAGTTGGTGCGCACGTCCTGGTGGATCCGGCCCTCGAAGTTGCGGTTTCCCGAGAGCACCGACGACACGACCAGATCTCCCTGACGGATGCCGCTGGCGATGGCCTCCGGGAGGGGGCCGGAGTTGCCGATGCACGTGGTGCAGCCGAAGCCGACGACGTTGAAGCCAAGTGCCTCCAGGTCGTCCATCAGACCGGCCTGTTTGAGGTAGGTGGGCACCACCTGGGAGCCGGGTGCCAGCGACGTCTTGACCCATGGCTTGGTCTTCAGGCCCCGCTCCCGCGCCTTCTTGGCCACCAGACCGGCCGCCAGGATGACCGCCGGGTTGGAGGTGTTGGTGCAGGAGGTTATCGCGGCGATGACCACGTCACCGTGCTTGAGCAGGTGCTTCTCACCGTCGATCTCCACCTCGACGCCACCGCGCTCGTGCCAGTTCTCGGCGCCGGTGGCCGTCTGCCCGCCTTCGTCCTCGAAGCGGGCCTCGCCGTTTTCCACGGGCAGCGTCCCGCGCGTCTCCAGCTCTTTCTCCAGGGTCGAGAGGAAGGCGCTGCGGGCGTTGGTGAGGGCGATGCGGTCCTGGGGCCGCTTGGGACCCGCGATGCTGGGCACGACGGAGCCGAGGTCCAGGTCCAGCGTGTCGGTGTAGTCCGCCTTGCGTGCGCCGGTGTCGCGCCACATGCCCTGGGCACGGGCATAGGCCTCGACTCGCCTGGTTGTCTCCTCGCTCCGGCCCGAAAGCTCGAGATAGCGGATGGTTTCGGCGTCGATCGGAAAGATGCCGCAGGTGGCGCCATACTCCGGCGCCATGTTCGCGATGGTGGCGCGGTCGGCCAGCGGCAGGTTGTCCAGACCGTCGCCGAAGAATTCGACGAACTTGCCCACGACGCCCTTCTGACGAAGCATCTGCGTGACCGTAAGCACCAGATCCGTCGCCGTCGCCCCCTCGGGCAGCTGACCCTTGAGCTCGAATCCGACCACCTGCGGAATCAGCATGGTGATTGGCTGGCCGAGCATGGCGGCCTCGGCCTCGATGCCTCCCACGCCCCAGCCGAGTACGCCCAGGCCGTTGATCATGGTGGTGTGGGAATCCGTACCGACGAGGGTGTCCGGATAGGCGACCGTAGCGTCGTCGGTGTCCTTGGTCATTACCACGTCGGCCAGGTATTCCAGGTTTACCTGATGGACGATGCCCGTGCCCGGCGGTACCACCCGGAAGTTGGAGAATGCCTTCTGGCCCCAGCGCAGGAACTTGTAGCGCTCCTCGTTACGCTTGAACTCGATCTTGGTGTTCAGGTCGAGCGAGTCGGGTTTGCCGAAGTGGTCGACCATGACCGAGTGGTCGATCACCAGATCTGCGGGCTCGAGCGGATTGATCAGCTTGGGATCGCCGCCCAGGCTCTTCATGGCGTCGCGCATCGCCGCGAGGTCGACCACAGCAGGCACGCCGGTGAAATCCTGCAGCACGACGCGAGACGGGGTGAAGGCGATCTGATCCGTCGGCTCGGCCTTGGCGTCCCAGTTGCAGACCGCCTCGATGTGTTCCTTCGTGACGTTCTGTCCGTCCTCCTTACGAAGGAGGTTCTCCAGCAGAACCTTCAGCGAAAAGGGGAGGCGGTCGACGTCGTAGCGATCCTGGAGCGCCTCGAGCCCGTAGTACTGGTAGCGCTTGCCGTCGACGTCGAGCGTGGATCGGGCGTTGAAGCTGTTGCTCATCGTACCTCCCATTCGATGCTTGGGGGGGCGTTCGCGGGAGCGGGGACTGGTTGCGTCGCGGAATCGAAACGCCCCAAATCTTTGATCTATAACAATTCTCTGTGTGTTCAGAGCCTGGCTGCACCATAGTTTACACGATCGCGGAGGCTGCGTGCCCGCAAACTGCGGCAGTGCAGCAGTGGCCGGTTCACGTGGTGGCCAGCAGCCGGCGTGCCGAGTCGATCAGAGCCCGCCGGCGCAGCACGAGGCGCCACCGGTTGCCCCCGGCGGCGCGCCAGATTGCCGCGGCGCGAAGGGCCGACAGCAGCAGGGCGCGTATCAGCGCGGCGTTCCGGGCGTCCTCCAGGTAGGCCCGGTCGCCCTGCACGATGATGCGCGGCCGCAGCTGGCTGACGGTCTCCTGGTACAGCTCGCCCAGGTTGCTGATGACGTTCTCGTGATTCGGTGCGCCGAAGTACTGCGCCTGGGAGGCGGCGGCGCGAACGCCTTCGCGGACACGCTCGAAGCGGCGGCGGTCCCCTGCCAGCTTGCGTTCGAGCTGGAGGATGCCCACCAGGTAGCGGGTGACAGTGGCTTCGTCGGGGCGCCGGAGGTGGTCGATCATCAGGTGCAGACCGGGTGCCAGCGCGTCGCGGCCGCCATAGAGACCGAGCATGTCGCCGTCGTAGTTGCCGAGCAGAGCCCGGAGGCAGGGCAGTGTTCGGCGGGAACCACCGTGTCCGTGGGTAGCGATATCCCGCACCTGCGACAGCGCCAGGAAGATGCCGGCGAGCGCCTCCGCCTGGATCTGCTCAGACGAGGCCACGAACGGGTGTCTCCTCGCGGCGCGTATCCCGGTGCCGTGTCTCGATGACGCCGCCGCCGAGGCAGCGTGTCCCGTCGTAGAACACTACCGACTGGCCTGGTGCCACGGCGCGTTGGGGCGAATCGAAGTCCACGCGGACCCGTCCGCCGGCTAGGGCGCTGAGGCGGCAACCCTGATCACGCTGGCGGTAGCGAGTCTTGGCCGTGCAGCGCAGCGGCATGCGGGGTGGGGTCCCCGCGACCCAGAAGAGCTGCCCCGCTTCCAGCGCGTCGCTCATCAACAGGGGATGGTCGTGGCCCTGGGCGACCACGAGGCGGTTCTCCCGCAGGAGTTTGTCCACCACGTACCAGGGGCCCTCACCGTGGCCGGTCCGGCCGCCGAGGTCGAGCCCTCGCCGCTGGCCGATGGTGTAGAACGACAATCCTACGTGTTCGCCCACCGGCTCGCCATCCGGAGTGACCATGGGGCCAGGGGCGGACTCGATGTAGCGTCCCAGGAACGCGCGGAAGTCACGCTCGCCGATGAAGCAGATGCCCGTGCTGTCCTTCTTGTCGAAGTTGTCGAAGCCCGCGTCCGCAGCGAGCGCGCGCACCCGGGGCTTGTCCAGCTCCGCGAGCGGAAAGATGGCCCTGGCGAGCTGGTCCTGCTGCAGCGTGTACAGGAAGTAGCTCTGATCCTTGTCGCCGTCGGCCCCGCGCAGCAGGCACAGGCCGTCCTCGCTGTCCGTGACCCCCGCATAGTGGCCCGTGGCGACGGCGTCCGCGCCGAGGCGCAGCGCGTAGTCGAGGAACGCTCTGAACTTGATGCGCTGGTTGCAGAGAATGTCGGGATTGGGCGTGCGGCCGGCGCGATACTCGCGCAGACAGTATCCGAACACCTGCTCGCGGTACTCGCGGGCGAAATTGGCCTGGTGGAGGGGGATGTCGAGCTCGCGGCAGACCTGCTTCGCATCCGCGAGGTCCTCGGCGGCGGTGCAGACGCTGTCGGAGTCGTCATCCTCCCAGTTCTTCATGAACAGGCCTTCCACGCGATAGCCCGCTTCGGTAAGCAACAGGGCACTCACGGCGCTGTCGACGCCGCCGGACAGGCCGACAATGACATGGCTCGCGGTATTCACGTGGGACCCGACATCAGCAAGAGCTCCGAAGTTGGCGGAGGATAACACCCGTGTCCGGAGTCACAACCTCGCCGCCCCCCGAGCGCTCCGGCTGCGGCGGCACCCGAACCGTGCGCGGCTCAGGTATCGCCCGCGGGTCCGGTCAGCTCGCGAAGCAGCGACAGGGGGTAGCCCGGCCCGTCGCGCGAGTCGTCGATGGAGCGCAGCACCATGGGGCTTCGCAAGCGCGCCGGCCGCGCCGCGAGCTCCTCGCGGGTTAGCCAAAGCGCGCGGTGAATGCCGTCGTCAAGTGCACGGCCGCGGTGCTGCCGCAGCACTCGAGCGGCGAACGTGAACCGCACGAACGTCCGGTCCCTGGTCGGGTGCGCCCACCGATAGACCGCAATCAACGCGGTCGGTTCGATGTCGACGGCGGCTTCCTCCAGGGTCTCGCGCACCACCGCATCGGTGATCGACTCGCCGCGCTCCAGATGGCCGGCAGGCTGATTGAGCACCCGCCGCCCGCCAGCCGTCTCCTCGACCACCAGGAAACGGCCGTCCACCTCGACGACGGCGGCGACCGTCACGTGGGGCTTGAACTCTCGCTCGCTCACGCCGGCTCACTCCTCGTCGGACGCGATGAACACGTTCTCATTGACGGTGACGAAATGACCGGCCGTCGCTTCGTCGTCGGTATTGAAGAAGTCGGGCTTCATGAGCTCGATGAAGCGCTTCGCCTGTGGGGAGAGAAACTTCCCGCGCCGTGTCATGACTCCGTACGTGCGTCTGGGAAACACGTCGGGCAGGGGGCGCACGGCGATGTTCTCCTGACCGGTCAGGCAGATGTTGCTGGCGATGGCGATACCGAAGCCGAGCTCCACGTAGCGTTTGATGATCTCCCAGCCGCCTACTTCGAGCCGGACGCGGTTTGGAATGCTGTGCTGCTGAAAGACCAGGTTGATCAGCCGCCAGGTAGTGAGCTGTCGAGGCGGAACGATCAGCTCGCCGTTGGCAAGATCCTGCAGCGTAATGGTCTTCTTTTTCGCCAGCGGATGCTCCGGCGGCGTGATCAGCGACAGCGCGTAGGAATATACCGCCCTGTAGTTGATGTCGTCCGGCAGATCGAGCATGGATCCGACGGCGAAATCGACCTCGTCCTGCCGGATCGCCTGGCAGAGCTCCTTTCCCTGAAGGTTGTGGAGCTTGACGTGCACCGCAGGGTGCTGGTCCATGAACTGGCGTATCAGGTCGGGCAGGAGATACAGGGTCGTCGATTCCCCCGCCGCGATGTCGAGCCGCCCGGACTGCAGGCGCTGGCTGTGAGCCGCGAATCGGGTGGGCAGCGCATCCACCCCCTCTACCAGCGGCTGCGCAAGCTCGTAGAGGGTCTCGCCGTCAGGGGTCAGCCGGATGCGCGGGCCGCGGCGCTCGAATAGCGTAATGCCAAGCTCCCGCTCGAGCGCCTGGATCTGGAGTGACACCGAGGGTTGGCTCAGAAAGAGCCGCTCCGCGGCCTTGGAAATACTTCCGGCCTGGGCGGCGAAGCAGAAGGCCCGTAGCTGCTTGATGCGATTGTGCTTGTAGTAGACGCGCCCGCTCTCCGACATCGACCGGCCCTCTCCCCGAGGTTCATTGGATAATTCAATATTCAATATTGCGCAAATAGGGTTGTCAAATGCTGCGGCGCGGCATTATGATCGATCCGACGGTAGCGAATGCGCCATTACAGCGGTGATTCGCCATCGTCGGCGACGCCTGAGACGGCTCCCGGCCGCGGGCGTCCATCCCACGAAGGTAGCGGACTCCCGCGCCGTCGTGGAAGAGCACTTGCCCCGTGCCGACCACGGTTCGGGGAGACGGCCGTAAGGCTCTGTCGGGATGCGTGAGAGAACCCGTCTCCGCGCATGGGGATCGGACAACGGTCCCGGGCCGCGTCGTGACGGTGACCCCACCGCAGCGACGATTCGAGGACCGGCAGGGCGAACTGTCTCAAAAGTGTGATCACGGGGCTGGCGAGGCCGGTCCGATTGACGGAGATCGAGTAATGAACAAGCAGGCGGCAATCGAGACACTGCAGAAGGAATGGGCCGACAATCCGCGTTGGGAGACTGTCACGCGTCCTTATACGGCCGAGGACGTGGTGCGCCTGCGCGGGTCCGTGCATGTCGAGCACACGCTGGCGAAGCTGGGCGCCGAGAAGCTGTGGCGCTACATTCACAGCGGGGACTACGTCAACGCCCTGGGCGCGTTGACCGGCAATCAGGCGATGCAGCAGGTCAAGGCCGGTCTGAAGGCGATCTATCTGTCGGGCTGGCAGGTCGCGGCGGATGCCAATCTCGGGCAGACCATGTACCCGGATCAGTCGCTGTATCCGGTCAACTCCGTGCCGTCGGTGGTGGAGCGCATTAATAACGCCCTGCTGCGCGCGGATCAGATCCACCATGCCGAGGGCGACGACAGCGTCGACTGGCTGCAGCCCATCGTGGCCGACGCCGAGGCCGGCTTCGGCGGCGTGCTCAACGCCTTCGAGCTGATGAAGTCGATGATCCGCGCGGGCGCCGCAGGGGTTCACTTCGAGGACCAGCTCGCCGCTGTGAAGAAGTGCGGGCACATGGGGGGCAAGGTTCTGGTGCCGACCCAGGAGGCCGTGCAGAAGCTGATCGCCGCCCGTCTCGCCGCCGACAGCCTCGGGGTGCCGACGCTGGTGGTGGCGCGCACCGATGCCCTGGCCGCCGATCTGATCACCGCGGATGTCGATCCTTACGACGCACCGTTCATCACCAAGGAGCGCACCGCGGAGGGTTTCTACCGGACCAGGGCGGGCGAGGAACAGGCAATCGCACGCGGCCTGGCCTATGCGCCCTACGCTGACCTGATCTGGTGCGAGACCGGCAAGCCGGATCTCGGGTTCGCCAGGCGCTTCGCGGAGGCCATTCACCGCGAGCATCCCAACCAGCTCCTGGCGTACAACTGTTCGCCGTCGTTCAACTGGCGGGACAATCTCGATGAGGCCACCATCGCCCGGTTCCAGAACGAGCTGGCTGCCATGGGCTACAAGTTCCAGTTCATCACGCTGGCCGGGTTCCACAGCCTGAACTACTCCATGTTCGAGCTGGCCCGCGGATACAAGCAGCGTCAGATGGCAGCCTACTCGGAGCTGCAGCAGGCCGAGTTCGATGCCGAGAAGCACGGCTACACCGCGACGCGCCACCAGCGGGAGGTGGGCGCGGGGTACTTCGACCAGGTCACCAACGTGATCCAGGGCGGTCAGTCCTCGGTAACAGCGATGACGGGCTCCACCGAAGAGGAGCAGTTCCGCGTCGCCCAGTAGGACTGCACCGCGCCTAACCGTAAGCCAACACTGTCTCTGCGACAGTCGTCAGCGTGACCCGGGGCTCAAAAGGCCCCGGGTTTTTTTGGTTGAGGAGCGCGGACCGTTGCCGCAGTATCGGTGGTGAGGGTGCGGCCACTGTGGCAGGGCACGGGGGAGGTCAGTCGTGGGCACATGACCGAGCCGGATGTCGTGGAGTATCCGGATTCGGGCTACTCCTCGGTGGTCGCCGACAATGCGCCAGGCGGTGTCAAGAGCCGGCGCGCGTCCGGTTTCGCGGGCCGCGCGACGGAGGGGGCCGGCTACTGGAGCATGATCGACGATGAGCCGGACAATACGCCGGAGCGGGGCTGAGGAAGCGCTCCCGGGCCGTCCACCGGCGGTAGCGAATGGGGGACGGGGGCTTTTAAAATTGGGGTAAGGGTCCCATTTCCTCCACCCGACATCGACACTTTGCAGACCAATGAGTAGAGAGCACGATACCGACAAGGACGATGGGCTGTCCGTCGAGGAGGCGAAGCCGAAGCTGAAGCGGCCCCCGCTGTACCGGGTCGTGCTGCTGAACGATGACTTCACTCCCATGGAGTTCGTGGTCGACGTGCTACAGACCATATTTCATATGGACCGGAGCAAGGCGACACAGATCATGCTCCACGTGCATACTCGGGGTAAGGGCGTCTGTGGTGTCTACAGCCGTGACATCGCCGAGACGAAAGTCGATCAGGTCAACGAGTACTCACGCCAGCACGAGCATCCGCTGCTGTGCACCATGGAGCCGGCTTGAGGCCGGAACTCGCCCCCGCGGGTTGAGTCCAATGGGCGTGAAGATTTTCTGGCGGGGCAATCGGGTATAGGCGCATGTTGAGCAAAGAGCTTGAGTTCACCCTGAATCTCGCCTTCAAGGAGGCGAGGGACAAGCGCCACGAGTTTCTGACCGTGGAGCATCTCCTGCTCGCCCTCACCGACAATCCGGCGGCGCTGGAAGTGCTGCGTGCCTGTGGCACGGATCTCGATGTGCTGCGCAAGGACCTCGAGACCTTCCTGGACGAGACGACGCCGCTCCTGCCGCCGAATGACAGTCGCGAGACGCAGCCGACGCTCGGCTTCCAGCGCGTGCTGCAGCGGGCGATCCTGCACGTGCAGTCGTCCGGCAAGAAGGAGGTTACGGGGGCGAATGTCCTGGTGGCGATATTCAGCGAGCAGGAGTCCCAGGCGGTCTACTTTCTCCACAAGCAGAACATCTCGCGCCTGGACACGGTGAACTACATCTCGCATGGCATCTCCAAGGTTCCCGGCGACGACGGCGAGTCCGCGGAGCCCGGCACCCCACAGGAAGACGAGGAGGCCGTGCAGGAGGGCGGCGCCAAGAAGCCGCTGGAGAGCTTTGCCACGGATCTCAATGCCCGGGCCGCCAAGGGGTATATCGATCCGCTGATCGGCCGTCGCAACGAGATCGAGCGCACCATCCAGGTGCTCTGCCGTCGCCGCAAGAATAATCCCCTTTACGTCGGTGAGGCGGGCGTCGGCAAGACCGCGATCGCCGAGGGGCTCGCCAAGATGATCAATGATGGCGAGGTGCCGGAGATCCTCAAACAGTCGCGTATCTATGCGCTGGACCTGGGCGCTCTGGTTGCCGGCACGAAGTATCGCGGCGATTTCGAGAAGCGCCTCAAGGGCCTGCTCGCGCAGCTGAAGAAGGAGCCCGACTCGATCCTGTTCATCGACGAGATCCACACGATCATCGGGGCCGGGTCGGCGTCCGGCGGTGTGATGGATGCGTCCAACCTGATCAAGCCCATGCTCGCCAGCGGGGAGCTAAAGTGTATCGGGTCGACGACGTACCAGGAGTATCGGAGCATCTTCGAGAAGGATCGGGCGCTGGCCCGGCGTTTCCAGAAGATCGACGTTACCGAACCGACGGTTGAGGAGACGGTTCAGATTCTCCGCGGCCTCAAGGACAAGTTCGAGTCGCATCACGGCGTCAAGTACACGCAGCCGGCTCTGGAGGCAGCTGCGGAGCTCTCGGCGAAGTACATCACCGACCGCCGGCTCCCGGACAAGGCGATCGACGTCATCGACGAGGCCGGGGCGAACCTGCGGCTGCTGCCGCCGTCCCGCCGCAAGAAGACGGTGAACGTCGGTGACGTGGAGTCGATTATCGCGAAGATGGCGCGAATTCCGCCCAAGCGGGTCTCCACGTCGGACATGCGCCTGCTGGAGAACCTGGAGAAGGACCTGAAACGCGTCATCTACGGCCAGGACGAGGCAATCGACACCCTGTCGGCGACGATCAAGATGTCCCGGGCCGGACTGCGGGATACGGAAAAGCCCGTGGGCAGTTTCCTCTTCTCCGGCCCTACGGGCGTCGGCAAGACGGAGGTCACGCGGCAGCTCGCCGAGATCATGGGGATCAACCTGATACGCTTCGACATGTCCGAGTACATGGAGCGGCACACGGTGTCGCGGCTGATCGGCGCGCCCCCGGGCTATGTCGGCTTCGACCAGGGCGGGCTGCTGACCGAGGAGGTCATCAAGAACCCGCACTCGGTGGTGCTGCTGGATGAGATCGAGAAGGCGCATCCGGACGTGTTCAACCTGCTGCTGCAGGTCATGGACCATGGCACCCTCACCGACAACAACGGACGGCACGCAGATTTCCGCAACGTCATCCTGGTAATGACCACCAACGCCGGTGCCCACGAGCAGAGCCGGCGGTCCATCGGATTCACGCCGCAGGATCACACCACGGACGCGCTGGAGGCCATTCGACGTATGTTCTCGCCGGAGTTCCGGAACCGTCTGGATGCGATCATCCAGTTCAACGGGCTGCCGGCGGAGATAGTCGAGAAGGTCGCGGACAAGTTTATTCGCGCTCTGCGTCACCAGTTGGCGGAGAAGAAGGTCACGCTGGAGGTCTCGGACAACGCGCGACGCTGGCTTGCGGAGCAGGGCTACGATCCGAAAATGGGCGCCCGTCCGATGTCCCGGCTCATTCAGGACCGGATCAAGCGCCCGCTGGCCGATGAGCTTCTCTTCGGCCGCCTGAACGGCGGCGGACATGTCGTCGTCGATGCGGAGGGCGATGAGCTCTCGTTCGAGATCAACGAGCGCGAGGCGGTGGAGTAGAAGGGGTAGGCGTTATCGACCCGCCCCGGGGGTGGTGCCGGGGCGGGTATCAGCGGGCGCGGTAGACGATACGACCCTTGCTGAGATCGTAGGGCGTGAGTTCCACGGTGACCTTGTCGCCCCGCAGAATGCGGATGTAGTGCTTGCGCATCTTGCCGGAGATATGTGCCGTGACCGTGTGGCCATTCTCCAGCTCAACGCGGAACATGGTATTGGGAAGCACATCGGTGATAGTGCCATTCATGCGAATGTTGTCTTCCTTCGCCATTCAACCTCTCTCTTAGTTGCCGGACCGGCGCGTACGCGCCGGCGATCGAGCGCCG
>Ga0102944_1000795_pt1 | contig 22793 bp, 29 predicted proteins | sample SalPonD_shore_MG_FD_78172 | JGI IMG/M metagenome (GOLD analysis project Ga0102944, IMG submission 78172) | Salt pond soil microbial communities from South San Francisco under conditions of wetland restoration - Salt Pond MetaG... | ecosystem: Environmental > Aquatic > Marine > Intertidal zone >...
CCTTACAACTATTCTTCCGAATTTCAGCAATCGTTTCAGGAGTGGCTATAACTCGAAAATCAAGAAATGAGGAGAGAACAGCCAATCCGGAAATATGGTCCGAATGTGCGTGTGTTATTAGCACTCCTTTGACTGTATTTTTTGGTAATTGTAGTGTTTTCAGTCCTTCAATAATCCGTTTTCTACTTATCCCAGCATCAATTAGTAAGGTTCCCGCAGCACTATTCAGCGCGAAACAATTCCCATTAGATCCACTTCCTAGCGCTTGCAATTGCACAATAATTGCATTTTATTCCTTTCCAATAAATCCTTATCTTCAATTTCACAAAAATTAGATAATTTCTCTTATCTTCGGATTCAACCGAGTAAATGTCTTTCAGTCTAGAAACACTCTTTAAGCCCTATCTCTTTTCGAGGCGTTATGCTCAAATCTGTCTCATTTGATGCTGCAAGGACATTATTTTATGCAGAAGATTTCCGACCCAATTGGAAGCTCCTCTCAGAATATCTCATACGACAGGGTCTTGAATTATATCCCCAAGAGTTAGAAGCAGCAAGAAATTATGTCTTTATGGTAGATTTACCACGGATGCATATCGATAACTGGTATGACTGGTGTGCCCAGATCCTAGTTCGATTAGACCATCCCAATATCCCTCCTGAGATTATTCCAGGTATGATTGAGATTTTACAACCAGTTACTGAGAATTACAAGCTCTATGATGATGTAATCGAGTTTTTCTCTGGGATAAATGAACTGGGATTGACATACTCTATCGTCACCACTATTCCTGAATTCAAGTTACAACCCGTACTCAGTGAGATTAGATCAAATTTTATTCAAATTACACATGGAGGTAATGCGGGTTGTGTCAAGGGTAATCCTAAGATGTACTGGCTAGATCTGAAGGAGAAGGATGTATTACCTGATGAGAATATCTTTGTTGGAGATAATCCTTACTTGGATATCGAAATTCCAAAAATGATGGGTCAACAGACCGTACATATCGATCGTGAACATCAGCAGGTACTTCGAAATAGCCGTGCTGATTTTACAATTACTTCTTTTCACCAGTTATCCCAGATATTGCAACAACTAGTTGATCATGAGGATTAAATTGGATTTATCTAAAACGACAAGAAGACCCCGTCCTTCAGGGCGGGGTAGTTCACTGTGTATAATGCCGGCTAAGCGTAGTACTATTATGCCAGTCCGACATCAGTTGGTCGGAGGAGATATCGATCAAACCAGAAATTGACACGATAGCCTAAATTTTCATAGAGTTTCTTACCACGTTTTGAGGAATGGAGGATACTGTACTGATATCCACGCTGTTTGGCATCCAAGAGTAATTTACTCATCAGAGCAGTAGCAATTCCCTGTCCCTGATATTCAGGTAGGGTTGCTATATGATAAATTCCTGCAACTCCTGCCTCGTATATTACCGATGCAATTGCAACTGGATTTCCATCTTTGCTCACATAGAAATGTGATGAATCAGGATGGGATGGAACAGCAGCTGCAAATTGCCGCATTTGATCACGTATTGTGGGATCCACCTCAAATGCTTGCATAAAGATCTCAGCATATCCATCCAATAACTGCTGATCGTCTGGATTAATCATTCGTATGTCATGATTTCCCATCTTTTTTTCCAGTTCATTTCTCTCATGTTTGGACAGGTCCACAGACATTCCTGGTACTTCCATCGATGCTCGTTCGACATCAAGATCATCGAGTATTCTACCGAGTCCAGCCTGTTGACTCTTGGGTCCGAGAAACCACATCATGGGAATTTGATTTTGACTGAAATATTCAAGAACCTCCTTGACGTCAATATGTGTCATCCTCGGATCTCCATCAAATAATGAATTCATCATCATATAGTGAATACCCGATAGGAAGCCATGAATACCAAAGAGTTCATACGGGTCTGGATACTCAAACACTTGTAAAATTTTTAACCAAGCTTGATGATAATTCTCAATAATTGCCTGATCAAGTTCTGATGGTGAAGCATTCTGGAGGATCATATGACACAACTGATGGAAATTTAGATAAATTTTAGGAAGCAAGGATAATTTTTCAATACTATTTTAGTCATTCAGCACGGTTAATTTCGTCACCGAGGGTTGTGAACCAATAGTAACAGTGGTATTCTCCTCAGGATGCAGAGCTGCCGCAATCTGTGAGAAATATCTAGCCACCATGAAACCCCGATCAGTCAAGGTATAGCGTTTTTGAAAATCCTGGGTAATTATTCCTGATTCAGTCAGTGGTTTGAGATGATGGACCAGTAATCCGGTATTTTTTACTTCTAACTCATCTTTCAAGGCTGTAAACCTTCTTGATCCCGATTTCAATGCATGAATGATTTGTAATCTAAGTGTATGTGAGAGTGGGAAGACCACATCGTCATACATCTCGTCTGGGTTGAAATCAAGCTCTCCAATATCTGCTGGAACCTTGCGATTGGTAAATTGTGCTGATAATTCCTTAGCCACATCTTTGTGACGTTTGAGGATTTTGAGAATATCTTTCCAATCACTCTTACAATGAGCTCCTTTATCTAAATCCTCAATATTTCGTTCAGCTTCTTCCTTGAAATCATTGAGTACGGAGAATGCTTCTGCAAGATCACCCATGGCTAATGAATTGGTATATCTACTGATCCATTTTTTCAGGCTATTTTTACAGTTGGTCTCTGTGGCTGGGTGGTAACTACAGGCAAAATTATCAATCGTATCTTTGGCTTCTCGTTCCAATAGACGACCAATTGAGTTAAGATACTGGGCAGTCATCGTGGATTTGATACCAGCGATCTCATTTTCAAGTGCTCCTATTTTTTCCTCCATGACATCTTCAAGGATAGATTTCATCTCGGATTTGGAAATTGAGCTCATATACTGTACAATATCCTGACATATTATTAAAATTATCTTCTTGATAAACCAAACTTACTTACTTCTTGTCAATTATAATTATCAAATTTCCGAAACTGGGTTGTTCTAGAATTAACTTCTTGTTCTAACTACTCTTATTCATAATTCTAGGTCGAATCATCAGATACATCACAGCACCAAGAAGAGGTATAAAGATCATTCCTTTAGCAAATTTATTGTCAAACCCTCGACAGTACATATCATCAATTAAAACAGCTGGCAGTGAGAATGAGAGAATTAGAAGATCGATTGTCATGATATTGACCAAATTGATGGTTTGCCAAGCTCTAACATATCCTACTGGAGATCCAAATCCAAAACCATAGATTAGTAGGCTGAACGTAAGAATAAATACGATGACATCATTATATCGTCGATCAATTCGTTGTTGAAATCGATTGAGCCTAGTTGGGTCTATTGATTGATTGAACTGTCGTAATGCAAGATAAGGTAGAATCGCAAAGGCACCAGAGAAAAATGAGAGTAGTACGAATGGCCAGGAAGGTAAGTCCTGTTGGTCAAATAAAATTACTAGACCATACATTAATGGTAATATCCCAAGAAGATTAAATACTGAGAATACTAGCGGATCAATAGAATTGAACTCGCCAGAGATAATTGCGATTATAATCTCGGTATTTCTTGTGGTATTATTGAGATAACTAGAGGCAATAATCGCATAGCATACGAATCCAATCCAGATCAGCCAGAAACTACCCTGCTTGGATCGTAGTGATTCACTTAATTTCTTTTGCAGATTCACCTTCATTCAACCTCCATGATATTTGAGTTCATTATACTAGCACTCTTCTCTTTGAAGTGCCACTGACACGATTACACCGAGTGTTTAAAAGCTCTTATTTTTGTGGCTAATGTCGTTCAAAATTAAATATGACCAACGGTCAGCAGGACTTATCTAAAACGACAAGAAGACCCCGTCCTTCAGTGCGGGGTAGTTCACTGGATCTATTCACAACAAATTGATGTTAGCTTGGTGATAAATTAATTATAGATCCATAAATAACATCATTCATGCCTATTGTTCGTCGAAGTTCAGGAATCTATGAACTTGACAAACGACTTCAAGGAGGTTATCCCAAAGGTTCTATCGTGTCATTATTTGGCAGGACTGGCCTGTTAAAGAAGTATGTGGCACTTTCATTTTTGAAAAAAGGAATGGATGCCGGTGATAAATGTCTCTATATTACCACTCGAGACTCTATTGATACCATTCATCATCATGCAGATCAATTTGATTTAGAGTTGCATCCCATTGTATTCTTAGATGCTGTCAACTGGAGAATTAAGCGTGTCAATCCCAAATTAGAGACCAGTGCGCAGTATGAGGTGACCAATCTCACTGACTTGAATGCCTTATTGGCAAAGATCATGGAAGCCTGTAATAATACCTCGATTACCCGAATCTTATTTGATTCACCAACCTCCTTGCTTCTTTACACTACACCCGGTAAAGAACAAGTATTCAAATTTTTTGAGCTCTTGACTGCATATGTACGGAGTAATGAGATCACCATGTGCTATACAATGGAGGAAGGAGTTCATCCCGAAGATGTGGTCTCAACGATGCATTACCTTTCAGATGGAATTATACTCTGTGGTTTCAGCGATACTGATGGATATCAAGCAAATGTCCGGGTTCAATATATGACCTTGACCAAATATGATACCTCCACGATTACCGTAGATATCTGACGTATTCATGGGCCAAATTGTATATACGATTTCAGTAATCATTTGAATATTACCTGATAATCTGGGTACGACATCATATTGGCCTGTAGGAGAGTTTGTCTCTGATTTTCTCTATTTACCACCACTGAAGGGAATATTTTATGAGCCCCAAACCGGTCGTAAATAGTATATGAGTGCGGATAACCAAACCTCTAGATTACTCTCTGAATTAGATTTGAGTGAGTACGAAACCAGAGCCTATCTGAGTGTAATCGAGGGAGGTGTAATGGTTGCCAGAGAGATCAGTGATAGGGCATCAATTCCCTATGCCAAAGTCTATCAAACCTTAAATGATCTTATTGAAAAACAGCTTATTACAGGAGATGAAGGTAGACCAAAAAAATTCAGGGCAAGACCTCCTGAAATTGCAATAAATGATCGACTTGCTACAATTGAGCGGAATTGGCAGGCAGCTCATGCCAAACGAAAAGACCTTTTATCTAAAATTATGCCTGAACTGCAAGATCTCTACAATGCCTCAGATGTGGTAGAAGAAGAAGAACAAGGGGTTTGGAATATTTCAGGCAGTACCAATATTAATTCACGGTTAACGAGATTGGTTGCCAAGGTAAATGATCGGATAATAATAGTGAGTGGTAATTATACGAATTTCAAAGACAATTTTCTGAAAACCATTGTTGAGAATACCGAAGTTCCCATTGAACTGGTTGTATCTGATCCAATTGAGGAATCAGAAATTGATACGATTCATGTTGTGGATAAACTAGGTCAAGCAACGACAATAATTCTCGATGATTTTGCCATGTTAAGTATTGCAGAAACACAGAAAGGAAAATACAGTGCTGGAGAATATACGGCAGTTCTCACGCAGATTCATGAGCTGGTGAAATCTTTCCGTACCAACTATCAGAGGATGATTACACAATGACGAAACACATAGCAACGGGCATACATGGTCTCGATCAATTACTCGAAGGTGGATTCTTAGAAAATAGAGCTATTCTTGTTGAAGGTGGTCCGGGTACTGGCAAAACTACCTTTGGTTTACAATTTCTTGTCCATGGTGCACAACATGAGGAACCTGGTATTCTGCTAAGTTTAGAATACGAACCCGTAGATCTGATTGAAGATATGCATAATTACAATTGGAATGCCAAGGAATTAATGGATAATGATCAACTCCGTATCCTTACTCCTCCTGGTGGATTTGAAAAACCGGAAGAGATGAGTATTGACGCTGTGATTAATCAAATCTTTAAACATGTAAATGAAATTGGTGCCAAGCGATTGGTTATCGACTCCCTTAATTCTCTTGAAATTGCCCTGGAGCAGAAAGATTTCAATCGACGAGATCTGCTGCGATTTATTACACTCCTCCGTGAGCTTGATTGTACAGTTCTGTTAATTGCCGAGCAGACGTCAGAGGAACATGAGGTCATGTATTCATATCTTGCACATGGTGTGATTAAATTATACAATCTCAAACGTGGAGCAAGTCGATTACGTGGTATTGAAGTTCTCAAAATGCGTGGTATCAATCACTCTAATTTGACACATTCTATGGCTATTTCTAATCAAACAGGTATCAATGTCCTTCCTCACGAGGTCGATTTGGGATCATAATCCTAGAATGAGCTATCTGAATTTATCATTGCAAAATGCTCCTCAATTTTGGAATCTGGTATTCGTGATTCATTAATTCTAATATACCTAGATTATTGAAGAGGAGTTATGGTTAAACAACGAAGAATGATGATCATGGTATTTCTCATTATTACCATGTTCATTGGTTCTACCGGTGCTATGTCCAGTAGGAACTTGAGTAATCAATCGACTCAAGCACCGACAACTAGTATCCCCGGTGGTCAAACTATTACTCCTGATGAGTATACTCCATTGGATACAGTTCCGCTGAATATTAAAGAGCAGATGACTCTGTCTCCCATGTTTACTCCGGATAACGCACTTGAAATTCATGCTTCTTGGATTGCTCGGGCAAATTCCACTATTGATATTCAAAATCAATATATCAAACGTTTTGATCTTAATGTTCCAATAGAGAATGATCCCAGCCCAATCATTCAAGGACTGGTTGATGCTGCAGCAGCAGGTATTTCTATCAGGATTCAGGTACGAGAAGGTTCTGATGATGAAGGAGTAGGAGAGTATCTCAATAATCAAGCAAATATTGAAGTTCGTTACATGGGTGATCAGACCTCCTCAACAACCTATAGTGATGGAAACTGGTTGAGTTATACACACAATAAATTACTCGTTGTTGACTCCAAGGTTGCTCTTATCTCTTCAATTAATTTTGGTGATGCCTTTACCGAGAATCGTGAAGCTGGTATGGTAGTGCAATCTGCTACGGTTTCTCAATATTATCTGAAATTCTTTGAAGATGATTGGGCTGATGGTATTCGAGATATTATTACTGGTGCTTCAATAAATCAACAATCTGTAACCCCGGTATCTACTCCACAAATTCAACCGGATACTCATACTGATATTCCAAAAGCTAATTTTACTGGAACATACAACGTCTCTGCCTATGTTAATCCTGATAATGCAGATCAACATATCTTCAAATATCTTAAAAATGCAAAGAAATCCATCTACGTTACCATGTATACCATTTCCCGGCAAGACTTTGTTGATACCTTGGTTAACCTGAAGAAGAATAATCCCGCAATAGATATTCAGGTCATTATTTCACAGCGACGTGTAGGTGCTTCAGAAAATACTGCAACTCAGGCAGCAGCGCTGGAACTCACCCAGAATCTCATTCCTGTATACAATAATACAGATGAATTCCGGTTTACCCATGCTAAATACTGGATCATCGACCAAAAAGATACTTTCATCTACAGTGGTAATTGGAGTCCCAGATCAGTGACACCAGTTGAAAATGATGGGGTATATACCTCATCAGATCCAAATCGAGATATGGGTATTGCGGTACATGAGGCACCTGATATTGCAAATTGGGTAAAAACCGAGGTATGGGATAAAGATCGAGCAGTTGCCGATCCTTATGAATTACCGATAGGTATTACCCAGAATTCATTTGATCAGGCTGAAGTTGTTTCAGGAACAGTAGATCTAAGTGCCAGTATCAGTGGTCTCAATGATACAACCGTGTCCTATTCATTTGGTAGTGTATCCAAATCCAATGTTTCATTATCAAACAATACTTTCAGTACCAGTATTGATACAACCACCATGGCCAATGGTATTACTACCTTCATGGTGACTGCTATAGATTCAAATAATCAAACCTTTACTGATAGTGTAACAGTAAATATTGCCAATTATCCAACTTCTGATAATTTCCGACTCCTATTGACAGAGATCCTACCTAATCCAGATGTGGTCAGTGATGCTGAGGGCGAATTCATTGAGGTCACCAATAGTTTTCCATTCTCCTTACTCATTGAAGGGTGGCAGGTAGGTGATGATAGTGATACCTATACTTTCCCTGTGGGCTATGAGATTGCAGCATATTCATCCATTATTATCGCCCGTGATAGTACTGCCTTCAGTGGAGCTTATGGTGTATCTGCCGATATTGAATTATCATTCTCACTTGTAAACGGTGGTGATTATGCCATTTTACTTGATCAAGCTGGTCAGTATGTTGATGTGATTGCATATGGTGATACAACTGCTCCTGATGGTTCACAGGTGGTATCTGCTAGTTTTGATGCTGGACAGTCTATCAGTCGTTCACCCCTACATGTGGATACAAACTCAGTATCTGATTTTGTGTTTGCGGACCCCTCACCAAAAGCATCAGTTCCACATATCGCATTAGGTGCATCCTCTACCTCATCTGGTGCAACTTCGCCAACGACCATGCTTGATCTCTCCTTTACTTCAAGTGCTTTCATTGGTATTATTGGTCTGCTCGTTATCATCCCCATCAGGAGGCGTTATCTTTGAAACGCATTCTTGAGAAATTAGTAGATTGGGATGAAGGACGAGCCTTCATGAATCGCATTGCAGATGAACTAGGTGCTACGGTTATGGAAATTGATGCAGATCTTGCGATCGAGCATGATAGCATGAAAGTAACCTGTCATATGAATCCCCGAGAATACGCATCAATTATGGTAAAGCTTTACGATGAGAGTTATGAGAACCAAGTGAAATCTATTCTAGATAAGTTTGAGAAGAAATAATTGCATCAAATATTAGATCTATTCTGTTTCTACTTCCTTTATCAATATACCTGTAGTTAGTCCTAATGAGCTTGGATCAAAATCATCTATAATTGATCCCAGATAATTCTCTGCTGGCTGAATCTCTCCAGACTGTAAATGAATTGAGATATTCCCAGAACTAGGATCTATCGATAGCTGCCCTTTTTCAAAGTCAGATCGAGGTTTCTCGGGTCGTACTTTCAACTCTGTTGGAAGTACTAAACGAGTTCCTTTTTTCATTGCAGTTCCTTTCAGAGGCAATGCCTGCATGATATGTTGGAGGGTTAATGGAGAATAAATTCGAGGGAGTTCTGCTCGATATGATTTCAATTTGAGTATATTAATCGTTACAACCTTTTTCTCCACCGTACTCATGATTTATCAGCTCAGTAGGCTACCACAGGAGCAATTGCCACACCAATTGCACCTGGTCCAATGTTGGTTCCTATAGTTGGTCCAATTTTAGTTGTAACTAGTTCATTGATATTGAAATTCTTTGTCATCTTATCGGCAAAGGTCACCGCTCCGGTCATATTTTGAGAGTGAAGAATATAACACGTGAGCGGTGTGTCTGAGGAGAACTCGGCTTTCAGTAATTTAATGATCTTATCCATCGCTCCTCCCATATTACCAAACAATTGTCGGTCTATTGCCTCAACCTCGAAATCACCGACTTTGATAATTGGAAGTATTCCCAAGAGTGAGCCCACTCGATAACTTGCCGCTGATATCCGTCCTCCTCGCTTAAGATAATCAAGAGTATTAGCAATTGAATAGAGTCGGATATTTTTGCGATGCATATCAAGTCTTGTCAATATTTCATCAGTACTATACCCGGATTTGGCCATCTGACCAGCAATAACTGCTTGCAACCCCTGATAAACTGAAACTCCTTCAGAATCTACTATCTCTACTCGTGTCTTGTGAATCTCCTTTGCTGCTTCACGTGCTGACCTGATCAGAGCAGAGAGTGATTCTGATACTCCAATATAGATAATCTCTTCTTGTTGTAATTCTAATCGTCTGAATTCTCGATAGTAATCCAGTGGTGCTGCTTGTGTAGTATTGGGGTGAATTGAGGTGAGAGGAAGCCGATCATAGAATTCATTAATTGTGATATCAATACCGTCTTTGTAAGCATGGCGTCCAAATAGAATTCGAGCGGGGACAATACTGATATCTAGATCTTTGATGACCTGCAGTGGTAAATCACAAGCACTGTCTGTAACTATTTTTACCATCGATTTCTCCTAAGTTACGCGGTTATTGGCTATATTTACGTCTTTTGTGCTTTGTTCAGTTATACGTTGCTATTATTTTGGTAAATAACGACTTGATTGTATCCATTTTCTCTGAGAAAATCTCGCCTACTTCCTCATGACTGATTGATGACTGCATCCCCGCGGCATAATTGGTAGCAACTGCGACGGTGGCATAGGGAATATCAATTTCTCTTGCCAGAAATGCTTCGGGTGCTGAGGTCATGCCTGCTAAATCACCTCCGAGTACTCGATATGCCGCAATTTCTGCTGGTGTCTCATAACGCGGTCCATTGACTACAACCATTGTACCTCCATCATGGAGTGATAGATTGAGTAGTTGTGCTGCTTCGAGGATAACGGATCGTGCCCTCGGATCGTAGGGATGAGTCATATCTGTATGGATTACACCACTTAATTCTCTCCCCTTCCGGGTTTTGATACTAAAATCCGAGCCATCAAAGAATGTTTCTTGTCGTCCAGAAGTAAAATCCAAAATCTGATCAGGAAGGATCAGACTACCTGGTGAGAATTCTTTTCGAATGGCACCAACCGCATTTGTCGTCAGTATCATTTCCGTATCTAGCATATGTGCTGCGTAGATATTAGCCCGGTAATTTATCTGTGATGGTGGAATCGAATGTTTTTTTCCATGTCGAGGGATGAAGGCAATTTCATTATTATCTACCTCTCCTTGTTCACAAATTACCTGACCGAAGGGTGTATCTACTTTTGTTGTAGTAGTATCTGACAAAAATCCGTAGAACCCTGACCCTCCAATAATGACAATCATAAATCAACACAGAAATGGATTATTTAATTGATTGTGGCTGATTCTATGAATTCTTTACAATCATTGTATGGAAATTAATATATCTCACCATCAATCGTATTTCAGATGGAAATCTCAATAAGTCAGGATAATATCTTTGAAGTTGACGTAGATGGTATTGTACTCGCAATGTATGAAAACAATATCCCGTCTGGTAAAACAGAATCCATAATGGAAAGTCTCCAGCCAATTTTAGAACTCGGTGATTTTACCGGGAAACATAAACAGAAGTTATTACTCTATCAACTCACAAATGTGATTGCACCACGAATTTTGATTATCGGATTAGGTGATAGAGATCAAGTAGATCACGAAAAAATCAGGTCAGCAACGGCAATTGCTGTAAAAAACCTCCGAGATGCAGGTGCCAAGAGTATATGTGTTGATCAGATCGGACAGGATTCACAGAGTACTGCTGAGGGTGCAATTCTTGGATTATACGAATTTACAGAATTGAAAAAGGATGAGCAAGATATTAAATCAATAGATCATTTAATTCTCAGTGGTGAGGATAGTACTCACTCAGAATTCGGTATTGAGATCGCGAATGCACAGAACCAAGCACGAAGATTAGCTGAATTACCTGCAAATATAGCAACACCGACATTTTTCGTGGACACGACGTACCAACTCTTTGACGAGATTGCCAATATTGAAATTATTGATCATAATGAGGAATGGGCTCGTCAGGAGAAGATGTATTCGTTTCTATCAGTTGCTTCCGGATCTGATATCCCCGCAAAATTTATGGAGATCCATTATACCGGTGGTAAAGATAATGATCCTCCCCTTATCCTGGCAGGAAAGGGTATTACTTTTGATTCAGGTGGGATCTCAATTAAAGGTAGTTCGGGTATGGGAATGATGCGTGGTGATTGTGGCGGTGCTGCTGCAGTTATTGGAACATTACTTGCGATTAGTAAGCTTAAATTACCACTCAATGTCATTGGTCTTACTCCTCTGACGGAGAACATGCCATCTGGTAGGGCAACCAAACCAGCTGATGTGGTTGTTGCTTCCAATGGAAAATCCATTGAAATTGATAATACTGATGCCGAGGGGCGATTAGTTCTAGCTGATGCTTTAATCTATGCCGATCGATTTAACCCGCATACGGTTATTGATCTAGCAACTCTTACAGGATCAATGATGGTTGCATTAGGTGAGCACTATATTGGAACTTTTACACGATCAGAGGAGCTTTGGTCTGAATTAGAACAGGCAGGCAAACAGACATTCGAGAAATTTTGGAGAATGCCTCTAGATGATCTCTACAAAGATCAATTGAAATCAACATTGGCAGATATTAAGAATGTGGGCGGTCGACCAGCAGGAGCAATCACTGCAGCAATGTTTCTCTCTGAATTCACTACTGCATCTAGATGGGCGCATATGGATATTGCCGGCACAGCTTGGACTTCTAAGGTCGGAGATTATAAACCAAATGGGATGACTGGTGTACCAGTTCGGGCATTAGTCCAATTTGCCCGAAATATATCTGCATGATATGAACGACATACCTGCGACAATTACTTACTAAATCAGCCAAACATTAAAAACCATCATAGAAAGGTTATCTTAGACGAGATGCGCTGAAGATCATAGTTAAATCTAGCACACCTCGGGAAAGTAGGTGCAACATAATGGCAATATTAGATGAGTACGGGTACCTTGGAACAGAAATTTCAACACTATTATGGTTTCTCATTGCAGGTGCAATTCTGACGGGAACACTAGCACTAATATTCATACGATTATATGGTACAAATTCTTTGTCCTGGAGAATCGTATGGCGAGGATTATGGTTGATCCTTCCAATATCGTGGTTGGGTCTATCTGTTGGATCAAATTTTGCTAGATGGGATGAAATGGGATCACAAAATGCTATAATCAATATTATTTTGACTGTAATTATCTCTGCCACTATCGCCGCTCCTATTCTCTCACAGCTGAACAAGCAGCTGCAAAATCAAATCAGTGTGCTCAACCAGGCAACGTCACGGGTAAGTCAAGGTGATCTCAGACATCCTGAGCAATTTAAGAAATCTAGTCCCAATGACATCTTCCATCGATTCTACGTATCTTACAACAAGATGTTGACTGATCTACAGGATCTTGCAAGGCGAATTCTAACCGCATCAGAACGAGTTGCAGGAACTTCAGAAGAAATTGCCGCTTCCAGTTCCCAAATCAGTTCTAGTTCCAGTTCGATCAGCTCAATCATGGAGAATATCAGTCAGGGTTCTCAACAACAGGTAGAGAAGGTTGAAGCTGCAATTTATGCAGAAAAAGAGCTTGAACAAACCCTAGAAGACAGTTTTGACAGTATTCTCGAAAGTCTAGAGTTAGTTCAGGAGATCAGTGAGGAAACCAATTTATTGGCACTGAATGCCTCAATTGAGGCCCAACGTGCTGGAGAAGCTGGTCGAGGTTTTGCTATCGTCGCTAAGAATGTACGACGACTATCTGATGATACTAGAACGTATTCTGATGAGATCTTTGCTCTGATTAACGGAATTGAATTGAAAATCAAGAATTCCCAACGAAACATTGCCAACTCTATTTCTGATATTCGAGATGTATCTGAGGATGTAGCTGCCTCAAGTGAAGAAGTTTCTGCCTCAGCTGAAGAACAGGCAGCAACGTTGCAAGAGATGTCAGCTGCCACCCAAGAACTAGCTGAATTGGCAAATGTCCTTGAACAAGAGATAAAACACTTCAAAATCGAATAATCCTTTATCTGATCAATATTTATCTAAAACGACAAGAAGACACCGTCCTTCAGGGCGGGGTAGTTTACTTACAGATTAATACAACAGGGATCAATTGTATCGGGAAAATCTTGAAGAAATTATATTATTTTTGCCCGTCTTGCGAGACAGTTATAATATCATAGTCAGAGACCATAATTGGCGGTACTAAATTATGATTTCTGCGTATCTCTTTGTTAATCTTGATACTTCTTACAATGGTGAGGATATTCTTAGTTCAGTTCGATCAATTCCACAGGTAGTTGAAGCACATCGATTGTATGGAACTTATGATATGTTGATTTATATGGAAACTGAAACTACCGCCGAATTAAAAGCTGTTACGCTAGAATCGGTAAGAAAACTAAAATTCGTGGAGGATACCGTTACTTATATCGCACTAGATCATTTCAAGAAAGAAGCTTAATTTCCAATGAATTTACCAATTCTGGTTATACCTTCTCGTAATTCCTCTATTGGTGTCGCAAAGCAAATTCGCACGTAACCCTCTCCATCAGGTCCAAATGCCCTTCCTGGTGTGATGGCAACCCCCTGTTGTTCTAGTAGACGTTGTGACCAAGCAACGGAATCCTGGTCTGGTATTTTGAACCAAGCATAAATTGACCCAGCTGGTGGCTGGAATTCAACTCCTATTTCTGTCAATAGTTTAACAACAACATTCCGTCGATCCCCCATTGTCTCCTTGATGAATTCTCTCATCTCATCGATATGATTTAATGCTGTAATTGCGGCATGTTGTCCAAAATTCACCCCGCAGGATGCAGTCAACTGCATCACTTTGTTAACTTGGTTAATTATCTGCTCCGAACCAAGAACATATCCCAATCGGTATCCAGTCATGGAGAATGTTTTGGAAAATCCATTGATGATGACACCAAATTCTTTCCAATTCTCGATTTCAAGAAGTGAATGGTGTTGTCCTTCGTAGATATATTCTGAATAGATCTCATCACTGATAAGCAGAATATCATGAGATCGACAAAATTCGGCAAGATATTGTAGAGTCTCTTCTGATATTAATGCTCCAGTGGGATTTGAAGGACTATTGAGGATCAGTGCTGTTGTCTTCGTATCGACCAAGGTTTCAAGTTCTTCCTTCTCGAAATGAAAACTCATATCTACTGCAAGAAATCGAGGTTCCGCTCCAAGTGATTGCACTATATCCCCATAAGAAACCCAACTTGGATTGAGTACAATTACATTGTCTCCGGGATTAGTAACTGCCCATAATGATCCAAATATCCCTAATTTTGCACCGGCAGTGATGATAATTTCCTTTTTTGCATCAATTCTACTCCCAGTTTCGGATTTATAAAACTCTGCAATTTTCTGACGTAGGGGAGCGATTCCCCGTGACACCGTGTAAGCGGTCTTCTTCTGTTTGATGGCTTGAACCGTGGCATCTAAGACTGCTTCAGGTGGGGAAAAATCGGGTTGACCAATCTCAAGATGGATGATGTCCTTCCCACTGGCTTGTAATTCCTGGGCTTTAGAGAATATTTGTGCAGTGGCAGAACCTGTGATCTGACTCAGGGTATGTGATATTTCCATTTTATAATTAACATGCGAATTGATATTTGAAAAACTATCTCTCAGATAACAGGATGCTTTAACACTATCCAATGACTTTTGGTGAAATCATATCATACGATGCGAATTCATTAATCAGGTATTCAAGCAGTTCATGATCTAGTGATCCGATGACTGAGTAGCCATCAGTGAAATTATCAAGAGGAATATCTAGAACTTCTTTCTCCGTTAATTCCAGGAATTTCAGCTCTCCACCTAGTTCCTCAAGAATTAATTTGGCACCAGCAAAATCATGTGTCTTCAGAACACCCCGTATATCCACAAATGCATCATTGCGGTTCTCTGCAACCAGGGCTAATTCCCATGCTGCCGATCCTAAAGATCTTAAGGAATACTTATCCTCAAATTCATAGTAATACTGACTGGCTTTACTCCCATAGGCATAATAGGAAAGCTGAATGGTACGTTCATCAAATGATGGTAGATGAAGTTCATCAAAAGATTTGAGTTTCATTCCGTTTTTGTACGCTCCATCTCCTTTGTGTGCATAGAATTCTTCATCTGAATAAAGACTGACCACACTAGAAGTCTGCATATCTCGGAGTAATGGATCTTTTTGATATGGTCCGTAGGATAGGGAAATACAACCAAATGGTATTCCCTTCAAATAATTTGCACTTCCATCTAAGGGATCGAGTATACAAACAATGGAGTTAGGATCATCCTGTTCTGGCTTTCCAAATTGTTTTACTCCTGACTCTTCTGAATACATCGTGCCTGCAATTCCCTCATTCTCTAAAGCCTTCAAAAATGTCGATTCAGCAAGAACATCAGCACCAATTGCTTGTTGACCTGCTGCATTGATATTGGCATTTTCTCTTAGATCAGGCGTTTGATGTTGCATAATTGAATGTTTCGCCTTGTGTATTGCTTTGTTTATCTTTAGATCTACTTCAGTAACGGATTCATATAACCACATTCCACGATACTCCTCAATTATCTGCATATACATCCCTATTAATTAACACATCAGAAATCAAGGTAGATGATTCTTTGTGTTATATGCAGATATAAGCATCATGATTCTATATATAAAGTATACTCAACATGGATATTCAGAAGGGGGAACAGCTTCAGATATTTTCGAGAGTTAAAATATTGGTATTTCAACCAGTACGCATGATGACATGGTAGCCAAACTGTGTCTTTACTGGTTCTGTAGTGAATTCTCCTTTATCTAGCGCAAAAGCTGCTTTTTCAAATGGTTTGACCATCTGACCTCGTCCAAAGGATCCTAGATTCCCTCCTTTCTTTGCCGAAGGTCCTGTTGAAAATTGTCTTGCAAGTTTCGCAAAATCTTCTCCACTCTTCAGCAACTCGATAACTTCTAGTGCCTGACTGTGTTTTTCGACAAGAATATGTCTGGCCTTAATTTTATTTGCCATGATTAAAACATCTTTGGGTGCTATTTCAGTTATCTGATTGTTTCGAAATGCATGATTAATGTTTGATTATTTGTTATTTTGGAGATTAATTAAATAGTGATCTCTTCATCAGCTGGTGGTTCGTTTTGGAATTCTTTATTATAAATGAAGACACCATCCATGAAAGTCTTGGGTGATTGTCTTCTCTTACCACGTTGACGTGTGAGTTCCTGAATATTGGCTGCAGTCTGACCGACATTTTCTTTATTGCAACCCTCTAGAATAACATCATCTCCATCTACCTGAACTTTTACTCCAGGTAGTACTTTGGCATAGCGGGCTTTTCTGCCACCATAGAGATTTTCAATCTTGACTTTGTCACCTTCTGGTTTAACACGTATTGGAAAATGTGAGAATACAATCTTTAGATAATACCGATAACCATACTGAACGCCCATCAAGGCATTATTGAGATGTGCCTGTACCGTGCCAAGCATAGCTTTCTCCCTACGTCTTGGGAAGAGCACTTGTAATTTGATTGTATCATTTTCCTTAGCAATAACTACTCCTGTATGTTTAAAATCACGGGAGATCTCACCAAGTTCACCTTTTACGGTAACATGACTACCATCAACGGTAATATCTACATCTTCTGGAATTTCAATCTCGTATTGTAGTTGTGCATATCTTACCATAATCACACCTCAGTATACATATGCCAGAAGTCGTCCGCCGATCCCACGATCATGCGCTTCACGCTGGCTCATAACTCCTTCGGGTGTGGTCAACACCAAAATACCAAAATTAACTGCTGGCAGGTATTTCTGTTCATAATCAAATATCTCACTGAATTTCACTGGAAATCGTGGTCTAATTCCGGCACATTTATTGATTCTACCCAATAATTGTACTCTGAATTTTCCCCCTCTTCCATCTTCAATACGTTCAACCTCTCCGATATACTGGGCCTTCTGTAGGGTAGCCAATACATCCTGAATGAGATTAGATGTGGGTGATAAGATTACTTCTTTCTTTCTACGTTCCTCATAGGCACGGATCTTGGTAAGTGCATCAACGAGTGGGTCCATCTGCATAATACATCAGCCTCCTCTGGCTCCAGTTTTTTTGAAGCCTAAACTCTCGCCGATTTCTCTGAAACATCGACGACAAATCATTAGATCTGCTCTTCGAATAATTCCTCGGTGGGTGCCACAACGTCTACATTTGCGTGAGCCCTTACCATAGGGTCGTTCTTTTTTCTCTTGTGTTCGCATAAATAATACCTCCTTACCTTACATTGTAACTACATGCAGTGCACTAGTTACGTGCAGGAAGCATATTCTTACAGAACCTGCTCTTTTAAAGACGTTGACTTGGTGACACTCGTAAAGAAGAGGATCGATATAGCCTACGCTACATCTTTGATTATTGATTTGGATACTTTTTTTTTCTAGAAATGGTATTTAATTAGATTTGATTTTATACAAGCTCGATGTCATATTTATCTCGGAGGAAAATACGAGTCTCCTCAGGTGAGACAATATGTTCAGCGCCAAGTTTCTTGGGTTTGTATTTTCGACGTTTAACCCGGTAACCTGCTCGTTCCATCTGAACAAGTACATCCAACCCGATAATTCCGAGATTGGGATCATACTGCTGTCCAGGTATGTCGATATGTTCTTGGATACCAAAACCAAAATTACCTTGTCGGTCGATTGATCTTGATTTCAATTTGTAATCTTTGGCATGAAACAGTCGCATCAGTAATTCATATGCTTCTGCCCCACGAACAGTGACCGTGACTCCGACAGGTTGTCCCTTACGAATACCCCAGCTACGCCAGGTTTCTTTGGCAAAAGTTTCTGTTGGAGTTTGACCGGCAATATTTTCGATAATTGTCTTGGCACGATCTAACTGATCTCCTGCAATACCCAAGCTAACATTTAGCTTGACTGCTCCAATTTTCGGTCGGAGCATTGGTTGTGCTTCGTATTTTTCTTTATATTCTTCAATTGGTAATTCGCTCATTTACTTCACCTCTGTAATTCAATATCATCGCTGAGAATGAACACAAAATCCAAAGCGGTTCGGAATGGTTCATCATCCGTTTCATCCTCCAAGATGACCTCAGATGCACGGGGACCGTATCTGCGTTCAATCGAAGTGATCTTACCAATTCTTCCCTGATGTCGTCCCTCAGTTACCATTGCTCGGGCACCTTCCTCTAAGGGAAGGATTTCCAAGATTTCCTGTGAGGGTATCTCAATTTTCAGAGAGTATTGACCACGAATATCACTGATCTGATCATTACCTTTCTCAAGAAGAATGTTACGTCCGTCATGCAGTGAGATCTGAGTGTGTCCACCTCGGACATTACGCTTGCCCACCACTTTACATACTTTGTAAGCAGCATCGTCCTCTTCAATCTCGAAAGGTAGTAGTCGGTGTGAGCTATGAATTTGGACCCGATAGTACTCATCAAGTCCTTCCAACTCAACCACATCCATATGACCTACGGGGAATTTTTCATCACGTCGGGGACGTCCATCAATCAGAACTCGTCGAGTGGACAAGATCTTTTTGACTTCAGATTTCGTGGTTGCTTTTCCGAGAACCTCACGAAGGAGGATCATCAGAGGCATACCAGTTTCCTTACTGTGTGGTCCAGGACTGATCTTAGGTACAAATTTCGACTTTGGTTTCTTCCGGTCTACCGGCCAGACTTTAGGAGAGCTAACACGTTTTTGGTGTTGTCGTTTTCCACCTTTTGCCATTATTGTTCATCCTCCTCTTCTTCAAGGTCTTCATCCTCTTCTTCTACGAGCTCGAATTCCTCTTCTTCGAGTTCAGCTAATTCTTCCTCAAGAAGTGCTTCCTCGTCAAGTTCATCAAGTTCCTCGTCTTCAAAATCGATGAGATCCTCTTCCTCTTCAGCCTCAATTTCGGCGAGTACAGAATCAATATCTATTTTCTGATCCTCTGCCTCAACACGACGATTAATTATTTCCATCCTTCGTCGATCTCGTGTACTCATCTTAGTAATGACCACATTTGATGGGTGAATAGGTATTGCAATCTCGGAAGCATCAGTTTTTTCGCCTCCGATACCATCAATATAGATCCTTGCCTTGGATGGTTCAGTCCGGTTGACTTTACCTTTTTTACCAGTGAAATCACCACGAACAATCTGAACTTCGTCACCCTCACGAATAGGGAGCGAACGGAAGCCCCGATCTTCTCTGAGCTTCTTGCTAAGAGGTGCTGAGAGAAGCTTATGTGCCTCATGTTTTGGGATTTTATACTCGTATAGCCGTTGTTTACCTGGTTTTTTGCTCTTTGTTCTCATAATTAGACCACCTTACTCGCAATAGTACCAATTCTTGGCCATCGGTTAATTGCCTCTTTAGCGATAGGTCCTTTAGCCTCATTTGATCTGGGATCTCCCTGAGGATTGACCACAACAACTGCATTATCCTCAAACGAAATCATCTCACCACTTTCTCTGCGATAAGGACGTTTTTGACGGACAACGATTGCCCTGACAATTGTACGGCGCATTTTAGGATTGCCTTTCTTTACGGAGGCAATTACCATATCACCTACAGCTGCCTTGGGATAACGATTCAACCTTCCACGATATCCTGCAACTGTTAAAACTTCAATAATTCTAGCACCAGAGTTATCTGCGACACGTACTCTACTTCCGGCCTGGATACCTGCTGATGCACCATAACGGGGAAAACCTGCTGCTTTACGTTTTGCCATATTTTATGCCTCCTAGTTTTCCTCAGACTTTGAAACAACTACGAAGCTGATACTCTTAGCGAGTGGTCGGCATTCGATAGCCTTAACAAAATCACCTTCTTTTGCTTCAATGCAATCAGGTAATCTTGCGGTAATTAAACCATTACGTCGTTCATAACGGTTATACTTCTTTACAAGGTGCAGAAAATCTCGTCGAATAACTACTGCCCGGTTCATAGCATCAGAGACGACAACTCCCTCGAGAATCCTTCCTCGAACAGAGAGTGAGCCATGAAATGGACATTGAGAATCTTCGCACTGCTTGGCTGGAGCTTCAACTCCATCTATTCCAATGTTGCGTACTTTACTCATTGTGTAATTCCCTCTTTGGGAACTATATCGGTCATAGTAGTAAGAGAACAACCCCATTGAGTCCCGGATCGAGGGTGATCCAGTGAATTGGAACCTGACATTCCTATGCTAGGCTGCTCTGATTTTCTCTAAGAGATAGTCAGGATACAAGACGATATAGTCTAACTTCAATGACTTTTTGTATTTAATAAAGAGATAGATAGATTGCGGAGGTTGTCTACAAAGGCAGGTTGGAATTCCTGCTATGAACCTTTAGAATTACCAATTCCTTAGTTTGCGTTTTGAGCGTTTTTTGGGATCTCCGACAAGTAATCGTCCGGCTATTTTCACGATCCCATACTTTGTGGTTATTGTATATGTTCCCTGAGCTTTATTGACCATGCAGATCTTATTTTCTATCCGTATTTTTAGCATCTGCCAAGTATCTCCCACAATCACACCTGCTCTGCCAATTAAGGTGGGATCCTGATGGTCTGTAATTTTAATGGCAAATCCAGTAAGTGGATGTCGTAGCAATGCAGCAATTTCCTTTCGGGTTGTCAACAAGATAAATTCTGTAACAGTGATTATAAGACAGAAGGTTGTGAGGTGAAGTATATACTCAAGATGTGTACAGTTGTAGATAATAACAAAGTAGTATTACTGGTTAATCCCGAGTTCTTCTTCTCGTTTGATGGTTAGTAAACGTGAGATTGTGCGTTTGAGATCTTTGATCCGACCTGGATCCTCAATTGAACCTCCAGATGATAATTGAGACCGGATGTCCATTAATTCACGACGGTACTGATCTAATCTAGCTTCACGCTGTTCTGCGGTTAGTTTACGTATTTCTCTGAGTTTCATTACCATATTATTGTTCCTCCTCTACTTCTTCGAGGTCATCTAATTCTAAATCCTCATCTTCCTCAAGTGCTTCTACAGCCTCATCAGGAATATCTTCGTCTTCAGAAGCATCAACTTCCTCAATATCTTCGAGATCGTCAAACTCATCATCTAGATCTTCAAACTCTTCACCCTCGAAATCTTCTTCTTCGTCTTCTTCAAGAGCTAGTAAGTCATCATCCTCGACTTCCTCTCTGAGGATTTCGCGTGAGGTATGTGTGGGTTCTGCAATAATTTCCACATCATCAGGTAAGACTGCATCTCCAAGCATAATCCAAACGGAAATACCAAGGATACCTCTTTTAATTTTAGCTTTAGCATATCCTTTCCTAACCCATTGTTCTGCGGGATGACCAGTTTTTGCAACAAATCCTTCTCTGAAATTCTCAACACGAGCACGCTGTGAGGTGATCTTACCTGATACGGTAATTTGACATCCCAGTGCACCTGATGACATAATCCGTCGCATAGTTCCGTAGGCTGAACGACGGAAATGACGACCTCGTTCCAGAGAAGAGGCTAATCTAGCAGCCATTACCTGTGGAAAATTCTCAGGATCATCAAGAGCTTCTACCTCAATTTGGATATTCTGATCATTCATCATATCCTTGACTTTTTGTGAGATGGCTTTGATTGTTTTTCCTCGTCGTCCAATAGCCAGTCCAACTCGTCCTACTTTGACGGTAATCTTGGTCACCGTGCTTGAAGGTGAGTAGACCATATATCCATATTCTGCTGATGCGAGTTCTTCCGCGAAAAATTCATCGAGGAACGTTTGATTAATCCGTTTTTCTGTAAATTGTTTAATTGAATTTGGCATATAATCACATAACTCCTAAATTTCCTCGGCAACTAACTCAAGGTGAGTGAGGGTATTAACCTTGGGTGAGGTACTTCCGTGTGCTCGGGAGAAAACACGTTTGACTTTTCTTCCACGTTGTGCTGCTGCATGAACTAGAAGAAGACGGTCTACCTCTAGACCTTTATCTGTGGCGTTTTTCTCCAAACTGTCGAGTAATTGTAGTACTAATTCTGCAGCTTTTACTGGATAACGTCCAGCAGTCCATCCCTTCAAATCAGATCGATGACCTACCTTTCGTTTGTATCGTCGAAATGGGACG
>Ga0102944_1000796_pt1 | contig 22768 bp, 20 predicted proteins | sample SalPonD_shore_MG_FD_78172 | JGI IMG/M metagenome (GOLD analysis project Ga0102944, IMG submission 78172) | Salt pond soil microbial communities from South San Francisco under conditions of wetland restoration - Salt Pond MetaG... | ecosystem: Environmental > Aquatic > Marine > Intertidal zone >...
ATCACTGCTTTGTACCTTAAATTATTAAAAATCTCTTTGTAAGTGATATTCTACCAATCCCTCCATCGGATCTTTTATCACTTTATTCAAATGTAAATGTCTATCCTTTAGCAAAATATTGAGAATGTCTCTATTATAATAAGCGACAGAACCAACAAAACTTATCATATATTTATGACTTTCCGAATAGTGTAAAATGTGTCGATTGATGAATTCGGAAAATGCTGATTCCACTAACTTTTTAATAAAGGGATGCTCCCGAAATTCGTTACTGAAACGGGAAAAACTGGATACATACCTGTTGGGATTAGGTTTACTGTAAACGGCATCCAGAACATCCTTTCGCGACATATCAAAGCGTTTTTCCAATTCCGTCATTAAATCAGCCGGTATCTCACGATAAAAATAACTCTGTATGATTTTCTTACCTATTTGAGCCCCACTGCCCTCATCACCGAGTATAAAACCAAGAGACGGAATCTGATTGATAACCTGGTATCCGTTATATACACCTGAGTTCGAACCTGTTCCCAGGATACAAACTATTCCCTCTTCATCACCGCAACAAGATCTGGCTGCACCGATTAAATCGGAATGTACTTCTACCTGTATTCTAACATCGAAAACTTTTCTTAATGCATCCGATATAACCTTTTTCCTATCACTATTGGTACAACCTGCTCCATAAAAATAAACCCGGTTCACGCCTTTAAGTGTAGACTTATTATCTAAGATATCCTGTAATAACTGCTGAATATCTTCCTTTGAATGATAATATGGATTGATGCCTTCCGTCTTGAAGAAGTCACGATTCTTTTCAGCATCGATATGACACCAATTGGTCTTTGTTGATCCGCTGTCAGCTATTAAGAGGCTCATCAATAATTAATTACTAAGATATTTCATCACTGCATTCATCGTATTATTTCTGCTTTGTTGACCTAAAATAGTCTCAAAAGGGAATCCAAATACTACCACCCGGTAAGTTCCCCTGAAACCTATCGCCGCACTAAAATGATTTTCATTATATCGTAAAATCGTATGTGATAGTTGATGATAAGGTATGATGGCATCAGGTGCTTCTACAGTATAAATTTTCGGGTTATATGTGGTATTAAAAGTAATTTTGCTCATTTCCGGCATAAAAGTGGAATCAGATGCAAAAACATCACCCTGTTTAACCGCCCAATTTGTATCGAGTTGATATTTTAACACATGAGTTGCAAAAGTTATATCCGTACTATCCGCCAGTGTATTTCTGAACAGGTCGGATGCCACATAAGCACCGGATACAAATAAATTTCCTCCACCATAACAGTAATTTTTTATTTCTTTCTTTAATGTCCTGGGGAACGTCTTGTATCTGTATTCATGTAATGTATCTTTTTCTCCCTCCAAAAGATCCGGGGGTACGCGTTTTTGCTCACCTAAAATCAGATCAACATATCGATACCGGTTTAACGTAATCGTACTATCCATAACAGCACTCTCACTCGTCGATACGAAAGAATATCCGGCATTTTTTATCGCCTTACCATGAATATATGGATAATCAAAAGTGTTTCCGGGGATTACTTTCGTTTCATAGTTGCTATGACTTGCTCCGACACCGGGATCATCATTTGTTTTATAGCGGGAATTTATACTAAAATCATATTGAGGTCCCGTGTAACTGATGTTATAATGATCAGCAACTCCCTGATCCAGAAAATTCTCAAATCCTTCCATATGTTTATTTTCAAGCACAGCCGGTTCCGATATCCTCGTGAATCCATTGACTATTAATACGGTTGCCTTGCCATTTTCCATTTTACAGACCGATAATACCTGGGATGGAAAACTTTCTCCACCTTCGTTGAGTGCCGCGACCTTAAAACTATATATTTTCCCGGGTTTCAGGTTCCTCATCGTCGTTTCAGGTTGATTGACAACATGGCCATTATCAAAATCACCATCTCCCACCCGGGTATAAAGAATATATTTATCGGGTTTGGCTGTGGGTTCCAGGCTGTCAATCGTTGGTTTCCATTGTAAGTGAACACCATCATCACCGGTAAATTGAGCCTGAAAATGAGTGACAGGTAAAGGCTGTACAATATATTTGTAGTGATACTCGGTAGCTATAAACTTTAACATGGCCTTATATATAGCCCTGCTGACTGTGAATCGAAATTTGGGATCTTGTGCAAATTTCATATCCTCGAAATTCTGATGTGCCAGTAATTCAAGTAATGCAGATGGCACATTGGGCCGTGCCGCTTCACTGTACATTCCATTTTCCAACGATCGACGATTCCAGGTCGAATCGTATTTTGTTCGGATATCATGGACAATCTGGGTTTGAAGGATATCGGCAAAATCCCGGTTGGCGAGGCGGGATACCCCATCCGGAAAAACCCGTGAAGAATCCACGTCGTCCAGGCTGTAAATAGATAATGTACCCACCGTACTGTCATGGCCAACAATGCCGGCATCTGTATGAAAAGCCAGGGATAAATCGACAGGGATACCAAGGCCAACTTTGCGGTCACGGTTAGGGCCGTCCGGTGAACCTTTCAAATAATCAACCCATTCCCCACGCGACTGGTAATCATCCACATAGTCATTCGAATCAGCGTGAAGATTATAAACCAGTGTATCCGGCATGCCGGCAAATTGCAGGTAGTAACGTGCCCCTTCGAGATAACGGGGCCTTCCGCTGGTCTTGCCATTTCTGGAAATATCTCCCATGCCGCCGCCAAAACGTACAGCATCGGCAGTTATCATCGAACCGGTACCCTTCGTTTGATTTGTCAATACTACTTTATCACTATCAGGATGATAACCAGCCGAGAATTTAAAACGGCCTAAATAAATCCAGGTGCCACCACCAATTTTTTGATTAACAATAAACCGAGTTTTAATCCCCTCATGATATACCTTATAGTGTGCATCGCTGACATTATTTGATGAATCATGGTAAGAAACATAGACAGCATAAAAACCGGTAGCCGGGATTTCAGGGATCCAACTAACACTCGCATCAGCCGTATCTTTGGCATTAATTTGCCGATAGCTTCCCAAGCGAAAAGGATTTGTATTCTCTTTATAAGGTGGATGTCCAACGGCAAAACCTGTTGTATCACCCTTTTGCCATTTTTTAGATCCGCCCGTTGATTTTTCGACATAATATTTCGCATTACCAGGAGTATCATTGTCCACAATTACTTCATGCGTCTGGATATCCCGTTCACGGGCCACAAAGACATTTGCCCCGGCATTATCCAACATGGGTATCAGGTAATGAATGGTAAAAGATAATGGCAGTTTGTCCTCCACCGATTCGAAGAGTCGCGGCCGCTGCCATTCCCATCGATCTCTCATATTGCTATAATACCAACCATGACTTGGCCACAAAGCTATGGTATGATTAGCTAAACCTTCTGAAGCGACATACGGCTTGCTTATATCGCGAACAACAGGTAATGCCCGAACCGTATCTCTTTGAGGCATTCTCGACTGATCATAATTCAATGTATTCTTCCGGTAAAAATTGGGAATTAACGATTGTATTGGTTCATTTAAAGTGTAGAGAGTCACATGATAATTGCGATAGCGTCGCCCCAAATATTTTCTCACCGACTCATAAATGGTATTTGTGTTTTGGGGACGAAAGGGAATTTTCGAAAGATCTTCAGAGAGATGGATGTCAATATTTTTTTTAGCCGGATTAACAGCAACACTATCAATATATACGGTATTAGGAATCCCGGGATTAATTTTCCCGTAAAAATTGTCAGCTAACAATTTCTCTATATCTTTATGAACCCTGATCTCAGTTTTACTAAGACCTGAATAATCATAATTTCTGCTTGTTCTGGATATCGTAGCACATGAGGCAAGAACTACTGAAACCGTAAGTATCAAAATCCAACTTTTAAATAATTTCATTTACAGAGTTTGAACAATAAAATTTATACCTGAATAATTTAACGGATAACAACCTTCATAATCCCGAAACAGTTATTCCCCAATAATGACTGATTAAAATAACAAGTTGATATAAGATCCACATTTATTATTACCAAATATTACAAATATGACGTGCTGTTTTTTTTACAATGGTCATTTATGCTTTTAAAATGGGGCCGATGTGTTATTTACATAATAATTATATCAACGTTGTTTGTAAACGTCCAAACAAATCTATGTCAATATAGAAGTAGTTTTCAATAAACATTGATCTTTTTTATTTAACTTCAAAGTAACCAATCATCAAGATCCAAATTAGCTGTGCCATAATTCATTCATAGAAAGCTTTGCAAAACCCGGGATTTTGTTCAAGATCAAAGCTCGAGTGACTTCGATACCGCAGCATATTAGCCATATGTAGGGATTTCGAAGTCGCGTAAATGTAGATATTGGGCAAAAGAACGGTTTTGCAAGGCCTTCTCGCAACATTATGAGGAAGAATGTAATGGTTAAATAAATGATTAGGAGATTTTATGACACTGACTTACACAAAATATCTGAAAGTCGACAAATTATTAAATATGCAGCAGACACGTTCCAAACCGGAGGAACATGACGAAACATTATTTATCATAATACATCAAACCTACGAATTATGGTTTAAACAAATATTACACGAATTCGATTTATTACGAAAAGAACTGGAAGCCGGCCACACCTGGAATAGTATTAAAACTTTCCGCCGCATATTGGTAATTTTGAAAACGGTTGTTGGACAAACGGATATTCTCGAGACGATGACCCCACTGTCATTTAATCATTTCCGGGGTTATTTGGAAAATGCCAGCGGGTTTCAATCTACCCAGTTTCGTGAAATTGAAACTCTTTGTGGGTTACATTACCCGGAAAAACTTGATTATCTTGATGAAGATACAAAGCTTAACAAACGCCTGAAAAAGAGATTTAAAGAACGGACATTATGGGAATCGTTCTGCCTTTTTCTGTCTAAAAAAAGTTATCAAATTGAGAAACCCAAACGCGTAAATGACAGCGGATTCATTTTCGAACCCTCCGAAAAGAATCAGGAAATATTAGTTCATATTATGAAAAATGACCATGAAATCGCTCTCCTGAGCGAGTTATTTGTAGATTTTGACGAAGGGCTGCAGGAATGGCGTTACAGGCATGTAAAAATGGTAGAACGAACAATCGGTACAAAAGTGGGAACAGGCGGTTCTGACGGGGTTGATTATCTTAAAAGCACATTACATCAAATGATCTTTCCGGATTTATGGGCAATCAGAACAAAATTATGACAAACAATAGTAACAGATAATCTAAAATTATTATGGTATCATTCGACAAGCTGGCTGCAAAATTAATACCGCATTATTCTCATTTTAAAGTGAAAGAACGATTATTATTCACCGGCCATTCACATCAGGCCTGGCCCGATGAAGCATTTGAAGGCCTCAAAGAAGCTTTTTTAACAGCAGCGGATGAAGTGGATTATAAATGGTCGGCCGCTTTCGAAAAAACGGATATTCTTAGACAATATCTTCGTCGATTTTATGACGATCCGGATGGTCATTACGGACTTTCCCAAAGTACTCATGACCTTATCATTCGCTGGCTCTCCTCATTCGATTTGAAGAATAAACCCCGAATCATTACTACTGATTCGGAATTTTATTCCATCGGCAGACAAATGAAGCGCCTTGAAGAAGAAGGTATGGAGATAGTGCGCATCCCCGCACTTCCCCTTGACGGATTCTCCGAACGGTTTAAAAAAGTTATTAATGACAGAACTGCCGCCGCGCTTATTTCACACGTTTATTTTAATTCATCACTAATTAATGAAGAAATTAGTGATGTGGCTGAAATAAGCAGGGAATTTGATGTTCCACTGCTTATTGATGATTACCATGGGACAAATGTAGTTCCTTATTCTATCCGAAAGCATAATATGGAAGATTGCTACTTCCTGATCGGAGGTTATAAATATCTTCAATGGGGTGAAGGAAATTGCTTTCTGCGTTATCCTTCCGATTGTTCTTTACGCCCCGTAATCACAGGCTGGTTTTCGGCTTTTGAAACACTCGATCAACCTCAGGGAAATAAGGTCCGGTATAATTCAGGTGAAAATCGATTTTTCGGAGCCACATACGATCCGTCCTCACAGTTTCGGGCTGCCGGAGTTGTTCATTTTTTTGAGGAGAATGCACTGACACCGAAAATATTGCATCAGGATTATCAACAGAAAACAGCCTATTTAAAACAACAATTCGAGAATCTTGATTTAAATCCGGAATACATAAAACTTAAACATCAGTACCCAATTGAACGAAATGGTGGTTTTATCGCTTTCACAACTCCAAAGGCCGGAGAAATACGGGCAGAATTAAAAAAACATGATATTTACACCGATTCCCGTTCCGACATCTTACGATTTGGTCCGGCACCCTATATCACAAGTAGTCAAATAGATAAAGCGATGGATGTTCTCGGTAAAATCACCAAACAACTTTTCCGGGAATAATCAAAAAATTCGTAAGGATCATTAAGATTTCGGATCATATATAATAGCGCTTTGATTTCAGCGCACATTAACGGGAATCAGCAGGAAATCAGGAAAGAATTATGCAAGGGCATTACTTTTTACCATATTAAAATTTAGATCTAATACATACATTAAATGTAAGGACCCTGACACAATCTGACACCGTTCGCAATTATATTGTTTTAGATATCATATTTGTTACATATATTGCACATATACTTAACCATTTAATACTCAATCACTGTTATGTCAAAGAACGATCGACTTAAAGCTCTCGAACTTGCTGTTGAACAATTGGAAAAACAACACGGCAAAGGTACCATTATGCGGCTTGGAGATAACGCCGTGGTAGATGTCGACATCATATCGACAGGATCTATACTTATCGATTATGCTCTCGGTGTTGGAGGTGTGCCCCGTGGCAGGGTTACTGAAATATACGGGCCTGAATCCAGTGGGAAAACAACCCTGGCTCTGCACATCATTGCAGAGGCACAGAAAAAAGGCGGTTATGCGGCTTTTATTGATGCTGAACACGCCTTTGATCCTAAATATGCCAAAGCGCTCGGTATTAAAATAGACGAGCTTCTGGTATCGCAACCTGACAGTGGTGAACAAGCCTTGGAAATTGCCGAAACATTGATCAGATCCGCTGCGCTGGATGTTGTGGTAATAGACTCTGTAGCAGCACTCGTTCCCCGTGCCGAATTGGAAGGTGAGATGGGTGATTCTCATATGGGCTTGCAAGCACGATTAATGTCCCAGGCTCTTCGAAAGCTCACGGGTATTGTCAATAAGACAAGAACATCTATTATCTTTATTAACCAGATCAGGGAAAAAATCGGGGTTATGTTCGGTAATCCGGAAACAACAACCGGTGGACGTGCACTTAAATTCTACTCATCTGTTCGAATGGATATCCGTCGTATCGGTGCTCTTAAAAAGGGTGACCAGGTATTGGGCAATCGTACAAGAGTTAAAGTGGTTAAGAACAAAGTTGCTCCTCCATTTAAAGAAGTCGAATTCAACATCATGTACGGTAAAGGGATATCACGGATATCCGAGTTACTTGACTTAGCCGTTGATCAGGACATCATCCAAAAACGTGGTAGCTGGTATCGTTTTGATGGTGAACCTATAGGCCAGGGATCGGACGCCGCTATACAATTTCTCGAAGAAGACGAAAAACTTCGTAATCAAATAGAGAAACAGATACTAACTGAATTGTATCCGGACAAGGTAAATAACCAGGATGAGACTAAAAAAGAAGATAAAAAGGAAGAAGAAGCTGTTAAATAAAGATTGAAGACACATAAACAAGATATACCCGATGATCCGCCCGTTCCGTTACCGGCTGTGATAACTGCCCTTCGGATTCAAAAGAATAATCCGGATCGTGTATCTGTCTTTGTTGAAGAACAATTCCTGATCGGGATATCTCAAAAAAGTGTACTCGAATATCATTTAAAAAAGGGTAAATCGATCGGCCCGGGGTTATATGACAAATTGCTTCGGGCTGATTTTTTATCCAAAGTTGAAGCATATTTTTTACGTCTCCTGGGACGCCGGATGTATTCGAGTACAGAACTGCTTCAAAAGGCCCGAAATAAGGGCTTTGAGTCATCAATAGCAACAACCGTCATCCAGGATTTTGAGGAGAAAGGTTGGATAGATGATTATAAATATGCCTTTGCATTTACCAGAGATAAATACAAACTTAATAAATGGGGTCCATATAAAATACGTTCTGCATTGCGCACTAAAGGAATACCTCCTAAATTAATAGATAAGGCGATCAATAGTATTTTTGTTGAAATTGATTCCAAAGATGCACTTGAGCAATTAGTCATTAAAGGGAAAAAACATTTTTTACGTGAAGAAAATGCGTTGAAGCGCAGAAAAAAAATATTTGATCATTTACTTCGAAAAGGATTTCCTTCTGAAATTATTATCAAACATATTGATTATCTAATGGGCATAATCGAACGATGAAATCACTTACACTTGATAAAATCATAAGAGGTATTGCCGGACTGGTGATTATCAGCATCATTCTTATGATTGCCTATCGTTACGCTAATCTCGTGGTATACGGTCTGGTGGCACTCATTTTATCCTATATCCTTGATCCTTTTGTAAACCGTTTACAGGCTTCAGGATTGAGCCGGATGTGGAGTACAACCGTCGTTTTGGCTTCCGTTGTATTGGTCATTGTATGGATATCTACAACTATTTTCCCTACTGTCGGGTCACAAATTGTCGGGTTGACCAAGCAACTCAATCTCACTAACATCCAGAAAGTAGCCTCTAAAATGGATGAAAGGTTGCATGCAGCACTTCCTTTTATACAACCAGGCTTTCTGAAAGATAATCTGGTGAAACTTATACAACAGACATTTGATATCGGTGGCCTAACCAATACTATTAGCAACATCTTCGGAATTTTCGCAAATGTATTTGCCGCCGTTTTGGTTATACCCTTTGCAACATTCTTCTTTCTCAAAGACGGCAGTAAATTTCGCAGGGTTATCCTTCAATTTATTCCCAATGCTTATTTTGAAACGACTCTAAGTATTATCAATAAAGTTGAAACACGCCTGGGGTACTATTTTAAGAGTGTGGCTCTTGAAAGTTTCCTGGTTGGTTTACTCTCATTTATTCTTTTATCTTTTGCCGGACTGAAAAATGCATTATCAGTAGGTATTGCAATCGGAGTTGCGAACAGCATACCGTACTTTGGTCCATTACTGGGTTATATATTATCAATTATAGTGGCTATATTTGAAACCGGTGATTTCTCATTAGTTTTTGAGTGTTTACTGGCGGTATTGGCCACCCAAATTACTGACAATGTGGTTTTTCAGCCATTCCTTTTTTCCCGCTCCGCCGACATGCATCCTTTAATAATATTATTTGTTGTTTTTATAGGTGCCGAAACCGCGGGATTAGTAGGTATGCTGGTAGCTATACCCATCGCCACCATCATAAAAATTACTGTAAAAGAAATAATTTGGAGTATCAATAATTATCATGTCTTTAGAGCAGAAAAATAATTTTATCAAGCTTAAGCCCCTCCCTCCGAAAGGTACAATTGCTGTTACAGCACCCGCCTCACCACCTGATGAAAAGAAATTACAAAGAGGTATTACGTATCTTGAAAAACTTGGCTATAAAATAAAAGTAGGCAAAACCTGCTATACCAAAGAGTCTTATCTGGCAGGGTCCGACAGTTTGCGGGCACATGAACTAATGGATTTCTTTACAGACCCCACAGTTGATGCTATTTTTTGCGCCAGAGGCGGTTTTGGCAGTATGGGGCTGCTTCCGCTGCTCGATTATGACGTAATTAAAAATAATAGAAAACTCTTTGTGGGATTCAGTGATATTACGGCTTTACAATGGGGAATATACGCCAAAACATCTATTCCAACTGTTTCAGCAGGCATGGTGGCCACGGATATGGGTGAAGAAACAATTGACGAAGATTTTGAATCGAATTTTTGGGAGCTGATGGAAAGTGGTAATATTAATTTACAACTCGATTATTCGTCAGAATTCTCCGGTAATATTTATGGTACAGGTTATTCCGGTACTATTTCCGTTGCAACAAAATTACTTGGTTCTCCCTATTTCCCCCAAATAAATGACGGAATTCTGGTAATAGAAGATGTACACGAATATCGCCATAAAATAGACGGGCTTCTGCAACATTTTAAACTGACCGGGTTATTCAATAATTGCAAAGCTATATTATTAGGCGAATTTGTACCAGCCGAAGACGAGGATGATGAGGATTTACTACCTGTACAGGATATGTATGAGCGAATTTTCAGCAATTTGGGAATACCAATCATACCAAATGTTTCGTACGGTCATATACGAAAAAAAATTCCTGTTCCTGTTGGCACCTCATTATGTTTATCTTTGGGAACGAAATCATACTTAAAAACACAAGAATCCATTTTTGAATCTTGAAAAAAATAGCCGTATTTGCCTCGGGATCGGGTACCAATTTTCAGTCAATTATCGATGCGGTAGAATCAGGTAAAATTACCGCAACTATCTGCGGCCTGTTAGCCGGCAAACCAGGTATTAAAGCTATTAAAAGGGCAAGAAAACATAACATCCCTGTAGAGATACTTGACAAACGAAATTTTCATAATGATGCTGTCTATGAAAAAAAGCTGAATGGTATTTTAAAACAATGGTCTCCCGATCTCATAGTACTTGCCGGTTACCTTCGAAAAATTCCTGACTCCGTTGTTTCGACTTTTAAAGATCGAATTATTAATATTCACCCGTCACTCTTGCCTGAATATGGAGGCAAAGGGTTTTATGGTATGCATGTACATGAAGCAGTAATAGCAAACAATGAAATAGAAAGCGGCTGTACTGTTCATGTGGTTAGTGAAGAATATGATCAGGGGAAAATTTTAGGCCAGGTTAAGGTCCCCGTGTATCCCGATGATACACCCGAGATTCTTCAGCAGCGAGTTTTAATGAAAGAACATCAATTACTTATACAAGTTATTAACGAACTTATCACTCAAAAAAAGATATAATATCGTGTCTATTAATGTATTATCTAAACTCCCTCAAACACCTTTGAAAATAAAACGCGCTCTTTTATCGGTATCTGACAAAGATAATTTATTACCCCTTGCCCGAACATTACATGAACATAATGTTGAAATTATTTCAACCGGAGGCACGGCTAAAATTATTGCTGAAGAAGATATCCCTGTTAAAGATGTATCCGAAATAACACAATTTGATGAATGTCTGGATGGACGGGTAAAGACGCTTCACCCTAAAGTTCATGCTGGTATTCTGGCACGAACAAGTCACAAACCCGATGTTGATGAAATTGAGAATCTTAACATCCAACCCTTTGAATTAGTAGTAGTCAATCTCTATCCATTCAAGAAAACGGTCAGTAAACCCGATACCACCCTGGCTGAGGCAGTCGAATATATTGATATAGGCGGTCCCACAATGGTACGTGCAGCTGCCAAGAATTTTGCCCATGTCTGTATATTAACGACCCCTTCTCAGTATCAGGGTTTTATTGATGAATTAAAGGAAAAGGAACAAATTTCGTATCAGACAAGAAAAAAATTGGCACGTGCCGCATTCAATCATACTGCTGATTACGATGCTGCCATCGCCAATTATTTTAATACCATTTTTGAGGAATCGACACCTCCGCAATTGAACATATCACTGCCGAAATCGCAAGAACTCAGATACGGTGAGAATCCGCATCAGGCGGCTTCTGTCTATGGACATCAAAAAGACTACATTGATTGTTTCCATGGTAAACAGCTGAGTTATAACAATTATGCAGATATCGATTCGGCACTGAACCTTATTTCGGATTTTGAAGACGCAGAGCCAACTTGTGCCATATTTAAACACACGGTTCCTTCCGGAGTAGCCTGTGCAGATAATCTCGAAGAAGCTTATCGCAAAGCTTTTAAAACGGATACTTCTTCGCCATTCGGCGGAATCATCATTGTAAATAAAAAGCTGGATTTAAAAACAGCACGTGCAATTGATGAAATTTTTACGGAAATTATTATCGCTCCCGAATACGATGATGATGCCCTCAAATTACTTAAGAAAAAGGCCAACAGGCGATTGATTAAACAAATCGGAAGTATTAAGTCTGATAATAAAGGAACATATCGATCAATTTTTGGAGGTGCATTATTTCAGGAAGCAAATCATCGGTCAATATTATTGGATGAATTAAAAGTGGTGAGCAAGCGCAAACCAACGGATCAGGAACGTAAGGATTTACTGTTTGCATGGAAGATCGTAAAACATGTAAAATCAAACGCTATCATATACGTTAAAGATAACATGACACTTGGGATCGGGTCTGGTCAAACGAGTCGCATTGATTCCTCGGAAATTGCCATTGCAAAAGCCTCAAAATTCAATCTCAAGTTAGATAATAGTGTTATTGCATCCGATGCATTTTTCCCGTTTGCCGATGGGGTTGAAGCAGCAGCAAAAGCCGGTGCAACGGCTGTTATTCAGCCGGGCGGGAGTATACGGGATAAGGAAGTAATAGAAATGGCCGATAAGCATAACATGACCATGTTATTTACCGGCATTCGACATTTTAAACATTAATCTATAATAATTGAAATTCAAATTCGCAAATAGCTTGTCAAAATTGTAATTTCACCAATCAACTCATATTGAGTATTTTCCATCAATAGTATTATTGTAACAATTTAGAATATGCCCCAAACAACAACTGCATCACCTAAGAAAACCAGACAGAACAAACCAAATGGTTTGTTTGATTGGCTTTATACCGACATTGCCATTGACCTTGGAACAGCCAATACTTTAATCTATGCCAGAGGAGAAGGAATCGTTTTAAACGAACCTTCCATTGTAGCATTGAATCGACAAAATCAGGCTGTAGCCATTGGTCACGAAGCCCGGTTAATGCACGAAAAAACGCACAAGGAAATCCGTACCGTCCGCCCTTTGCGTGATGGTGTGATAGCGGATTTTGAAGTGGCCGAGCAGATGATCCGAGGGATGATTAAAAAGGTCAAAACTAAATGGTATTCCACAACCCGGAAAATGGTTGTTTGCGTTCCGAGTGGTATCACTGAAGTTGAACGCCGGGCTGTTCGCGATAGTGCCGAACATGCCGGTGCAAAAGAGGTGTATCTGGTAGATGAACCTATGGCTGCCGCTATCGGTATCGGGCTGGATGTTCATGAACCGGTTGGTAATATGATTGTTGATATCGGTGGTGGTACCACTGAGATTGCCGTTATCGCCCTGTCCGGTATTGTTTATGCCCAATCGGTACGCCTGGGTGGTGATGAACTCAATGAAGACATTATTAACTATTTCCGGCGAAATCATAACCTGCTTATAGGTGAAAGAACGGCGGAGTACATTAAATGCGCCGTAGGTTCTGCTACAACTCTCGATGAAGAACTTGAGATAACAGCTAAAGGCCGTGACCTCGTTAATGGCGCCCCACGAACCAGGACAGTAACATCTAAAGATGTACGTGAAGCCCTGACAGAGTCGGTTAATACGATCGTCGAATCTGTGACGAAATCACTGGAACAAACTCCACCTGAATTATCAGCCGATATTCTTGACCGGGGAATTATGTTAACGGGGGGTGGCGCATTACTGAAGAACCTGGATAAATTAATTATGGAGACTACAGATCTCCCGGTTCATATTGCCGAAGACCCTCTTACTGCTGTAGTCAGGGGAACGGGTGCAATACTTGAAGACCTTAATCATTTCAAAAGTGTAGTATCCTAATATGTTTATGAATTAAATGAAATTTACCACTTTACAAGTCCAGGATGCTCGTGATCACATCATAACGGCATTTTTACTTATTCTTGCACTTGTGCTGATGGTAAACCGCCACCGAGGCGGATTGGAAAATCTCCGTAAAGTCAGTATTGCTACAGTCAGTTATCTTGAAGAACCCCTGGCTAACATACGTGTTTACAGGCAGGCATTAAAAACAAATGAGCATTTACATCAGCAGAATGTGTTATTAATGGATGAAATTAATCGTCTGCGTTCTGTTAAAAAGCAGAATGAAATACTGCGAAAAATGCTTACTTTCCGTGACACAACAAAACTCGATCTATTACCTGTTATTATTGTAAGTAAGGATCTGACCGGGCTGAACAATACACTTACAGTAGATGCCGGTTCTGATGACAGTGTAAAGATCGGTATGCCTTTGGTTACCTCCGACGGCTTGGTTGGACGCGTTGTAATTGTGGCACGTCATTTTTCGGAAGTCATGCCTTTTAATAATATGATGTTTCGTGTGAGCTCAACAATACAGGGTGTGCGTGCCTATGGTGTCGTTTCATGGAATGGGAAAAATATTGATAAATTAACGATGAATTATGTTCCGCAAACAATTCGGGTTGATACAGGCATGATTGTTCAAACTTCCGGATACAGCGACCGGTTCCCTCCCAATATTCCAATTGGTAAAGTAATAGGAACGCAACCCGAAGAAGGAAAAGAGACACAAAAGATATTTCTCAAACCATTTGTATCATTAAATCAACTGGCAGAAGGATTTATAGTTCGCTACGAGCCCGACAGCACTATAACTCGCCTTCATGATAAAATGCGTGATTTATACTAATGAAATCTGATTTCTTAAAAGATTTACTGTTGGGGATTGCATGTATTGTAATTCAAATTGTCATTTTCAGGCATTTGAAAATATACGGCATTCAACCCGATATCGTACTTTTGTATGTCATATGGTTGATGACTCGGAGAGATCGTACATCCGTTATAATTATTGCTGCAATCCTCGGTTTTGGTCAGGACGCTTTACTTAACCTTTGGGGACTCAATATGTTCGCAAAGACTTTAGTAGCATTTGCCGGATATAATTTCATGCCCAAACAAGCGGAATCCAGGCTTTTAACCAGTCAGGTCTTTATTTTGTTATTTATAATAGCTTTGTTTCATAATATAATTTTTATCGGATTAGCCAGTTTTATTAAAAGCTACGCTACCGGTTTATTCTTCTGGTATTTCCTGATAGGCGGTAGTCTTTATACAGCTATTGTTGGCAGTATAGTTTATCTTTTCAAAACCCAATAACATAAATGCGCCGGTTACAAAAACAGCATATCAAGTCATCCATTCGGGTTCTTCAGGTTTCCATGATCGGGCTGTTTTTTGTTTTGATAGGTCGTCTATATCAATTACAGATTCTCGACTATCAAAAATATAACCCGCTGAGTAAAAAAAACTCCATTCGCAGAGAATATGTTAGTCCTGCCCGGGGACTCATTTATGACCGTAATGGTAATCTTTTAGTTGATAACGAACCTATATACACTATTACCATTACACCTGCTAAATATGATACTAATAACAATGCATTATTAGCACGTTTGCTTAATGTCAAAACCTCGGATTTAAGAAATAAAATTACGGAAGCTGAGAATTATTCATGGCATCGTAAATCACGTCTTTACACTGAAGTTGATTTTGGCATCTTCTCAAGGATACAGGAAAATATCTGGAGGCTGCCGGGTATCGGCCATCTTATTGAAAGTAAGCGGCACTACCCGACACCGGCCAAAGCAGCTCATCTTCTCGGTTATCTGCGTGAAGTTTCTCAAAAAACATATCTTGACTCCGACCATTATCAATTAGGTGATAAAGTAGGGAAAAGCGGTCTCGAACAGATTTATGAAAATTATTTGAGAGGTAAACAGGGAACATCCTATAAATTAGTCAATGCATTCGGACAGGAGTTGGGTCCTTATGATAATGGCAATCTGGATAAAGCACCTTTACAAGGTTCGGATCTATATACTACGTTGGATACCGATTTACAGATTTTTGCTGAAAAGCTGATGAAAAATAAACGTGGTAGTATTGTTGCCCTGAATCCTCAAAATGGTGCTATTCTGGCTATGGTCAGTTCTCCCGAATATAAGCTTTCCAAACTGGCCGGAAGACTCGATCACAAGTATTGGGCTAAAATAAATGCGGATACAACCAGTCCTCTCTTTAATCGAGCTATCGCCGCACAGGAGCCTCCGGGTTCAACGATTAAACCACTTATGGCATTAATCGGACTACATCTGGGTGTCATTACGCCAAAAACAGTTATCAATAATCCCGGTTATTTTTATCTGGGCCGAAGATATGGCGACCATGCCGAACCCGGTAAGTATGACCTTGTTAAAGCTATAGCCCACTCCAGTAATACCTATTTTTTCACAGTCATGTATAAAATTGCCCGAAACGGACTTTTTAATAAGTGGCATGACCTGGCATCAGATTTTGGTCTTGGGCATTTGGATTATGTTGACCTCCCGGGTGAACGTAAGGGTATTTTACCTGACAGCTCTTATTTCAACAATCGTTTCGGGGTACGAAAATGGAGTATCGGAGACATTATTAATTTAGGCATCGGGCAAGGTGTAATGTCTGTCACGCCACTGCAAATGGCATTAGTTTCTGCTGAAATTGCTAATAATGGATATAAAGTACAACCTCATATTGTGCGGGCTATAAAGAAAAGTGACGGCACCTTTTTGAGTACGGATCCGGTTAAGAAGAAAATAAGCTGGGTAACACAGAAAGATATCGATGTTGTAAAAAAAGGGATGCGGGAAGTTGCTGTGGAAGGTACGGCTCGTTGGTACGCTAACGTCAAAAATATTAAAATAGCAGGAAAAACAGGTACGGCGCAAAATCCACGTGGAAGAGATGATGCGTGGTTTATCAGTTTTGCTCCCTATAAAAATCCCAAAATAGCCTTGGCTGTTCTCGTGGAAAATGCCGGGTACGGATCACAATCTGCCGTACCTATTTCGACTCTTATGATCGAGAAATATTTAACCGGAAAGGTTCAACGCAAGTGGCTTCTTAAGAAAATGATCAACTTTAACCCTGCTGATACAACAGGTACAGATGAATAACTGGTATAAAAACTTTGATTGGATTCTGGTCCTGTGTTGGATAGCACTGACTCTAATTGGTCTTGCAGCTATTTATAGTGCTACGCAGGGGCCCGTTTCTCAGTTCTTGCCTTCATATATTCAGGAAAACTTCTTCAAGCAATTACTGTGGGTCGCCATATCCATTGTTATTTTGATTATAGTCCAGTTTACGGCTCCCCGGACCTTTCAGCAAGGCTCATATTTGTTTTATGCATTCTGCATCCTGCTTATGATTTCAACCCTGCTTTTTGGTGTCGAAATTAATGGTGCCCGAAGCTGGATATCGATTGCCGGTGTCCGTTTCCAAGTCAGTGAGATCATGAAAATCGGGACGATTTTAGCCGTATCCAATTATCTTACCAGCAGAAGAAATATATCGGCTGAAAAGTTAAGTTCTGCTCTTATTGCAGTTGGCATTATTCTGTTGCCCACAGGATTAACGTTATTACAAAACGATACGGGAACGGCTCTCGTTCTTCTCTCACTTATTCCCGTAATGTTATTTTGGTCCGGTTTGCCGAGAGGTATTTCACTCTTCATCATTTCACCGGCCATAATCGGTTATTTTGCCGTGATACAGTGGTATTGGGGAATATTAGCGGTTCTAATTGTAAGTATTGCCGTATTCCTGATACAAAAACGTACCTGGCTTACGCTAACTTCGCTTATATTTGGTATCATAATTGTAGCTGGTGTCCATATAGCCTTGTACCAGGTTCTTGAACCACACCAACGAGCACGAATTGAGGCTTTTACCAACCCTTCATTCGATCCCCATGGTGCCGGTTGGAATGTCATACAGGCTAAAACGGCTATCGGGTCAGGGGGATTAACCGGTAAAGGTTTTATGAAAGGAACTCAAACACAGTTACGTTTCTTACCCGAACAATGGACCGACTTTATTTACTGTGTCATCGGGGAGGAATTTGGATTTATTGGTGCCAGTATAGTGATCATCATATTCCTCATCATGTTAATGCGGTTACTCAATGTGGCGGGATCTCACAATCATCCATTTGCCCAACTTGTGATTGTTGGTATAGCCTCCATCTTTTTTGTCCATATTCTTATCAATATTGGCAGCGCCATGGGCCTGTTACCCGTTATTGGGATTCCTCTGCCCTTTATTAGTTATGGTGGTTCCGCATTTATGTCGAACACATTTATGCTGGCGATTGCACTGAATATGGAGCTCTACCACCGTGATTTCAGTATCTTCGTATAACCAATTATTTCGATGGATTTACAAATGGTTTATCGGTACGCAGATTAAAACTTCTGCGATGATGAGAAGTGTATCCATATTTATTTAATCCTTCATAATGACGTTTGGTTGGATAACCCACATTAGTATCCCATCCGTAATAAGGAAACTCCTTATGCAATTTCCTCATCAAATTATCTCTGTATACCTTAGCTAATATAGAAGCCGCTCCTATGCTGGCTGAACGGCTGTCCCCCTTTACAAGACAATGTACAGGAATGAGGCTATCTAAAAACTTATTTCCATCAACCAACAGATAATCGGGTTGCGGATCAGCTGCATCGATACATTTTTGCATGGTTAGCAGGGATGCCCATAAAATATTGTGTTTCGCTATTTCGGCAGTGTTCCCAAGTTTAACAATCCAGAACAAAGCGTCATTTTTAATTACTTCAGCTAACTCATCCCGGTCTTTTTCTGTTAATTGCTTGCTATCTGTGATTCCCTCCTGATGTGAGTCCGGTTTTAATATCACACCAGCCGCAGCCACAGGACCTGCCAGACAGCCCCGGCCCACCTCATCCAATCCCATAACCCGTTCAAAGCCTTCAGACCATAACTTATTTTCATATTGGTAATTATCAAACGAAGGTGATACGGTCATTTATTTAAATTTTTCTGGATTTTTCCAGGATGTGAGAAATTATAATAAGATCAAGATATTGAACAGGTTACACTGAATAATAAATTTGGGATACCCAAAATTTACAAATCGCTATACAATTTTGAAATGTTTAATCATGTTTTTTAGTTATATAATAGAATGAAAATTAACATGGATGGTTGATTATGCATTTCAGATATGTAGAATGGGATGAACGTTTTGCCCGGGCAAAAGGCTCTTTATTCGATAAGCTGCTCGATATATTCGAACAATTATTGATTATAAGCGGCGGGGATGTTCAGCAAACCTTGAATTGGTTAACCGATCTTGACCGTGAATATGGTTTGACTGAATCAGATTCGGAAGACGATTACAGTATCGGTGATTTTGTTCGGGAACTTAAAGACCGGGGTTACATCAAACACGATGATACCCTGAATGAAGTCATAATTACGCATAAAACAGAGCGTGGATTACGTCAAAAGTCACTGGAAGAAATTTTCCACAATTTAAAAAAGGGTTCACTCGGTTCGCATAAATCCAATTTCACGGGCAAAGGCATTGAACGGGAACCGGAAACACGTCAATGGCAATTTGGTGATGATATCCATAATCTCGATAATGTGGGTACAATTATGAATTCCCTGAAACACAGCAACATTAATAATCTTAATGTGCAGGAAGATGATCTTCGGGTTTATGAATCCGATCACTACACATCTGTGGCCACAGCCCTGATGATCGATCTAAGCCATTCAATGGTCTTATACGGTGAAGACCGTATCACCCCGGCCAAGAAGGTTGCTATGGCACTCTCAGAGCTTATAATGAACCAATACGAAAAAGACTCCCTCGATATTATTGCTTTTGGCAATGAAGCCTGGCAAGTTGAAGTACGTGATCTTCCCTATTTGAAGGTCGGGCCCTATCATACCAACACACAAGCTGCACTTGAGCTGGCCAGGCATCAGTTACAACGTCGAAAATACGCCAATAAGCAAATTTTCATGATTACCGACGGAAAACCATCGGCTATCAGGCATAGGGGACGACTTTATAAGAATAGTTTTGGACTCGATCGCAGAATCGTCAATAAAGTACTGGACGAAGCAGTGAAATGCAGGAGAGAAAAAATAACTATTACAACTTTTATGATCGCGCGTGATCCCTATTTACAAAATTTTGTACGGGAATTGACGGAAGCCAATCATGGCCGGGCCTATTACGCCTCTCTCGATAACCTCGGTGATTATATATTTGAGGATTACATTCGAAATCGAAAAAAAAGAGTCCGATAAAGTAAAAAAGCAGCCAATTATTACATTGACTGCTTTATAAAAACTTTTGGACTTTTCGTAAAACGTTAATCCAGATTCAATTTGGACATCACTTTATCAGTAATATTATACTTTTTCTGAGCCGAATCTGATGCATAAAGAATGATGTAATCACCATTGCTGGTCGTAGTATTAAATACATACGTTAAGTTCATTTCTTTTGCTACCTGATTAATGGCATCCTGAATTTGATTCAGCAACGGACTCACAAGGTCAGACTGCTTTTTCTGTATATCCTGTTGATACTGGCTTTGAAGTTGTTGCAACTCCTGACTCATCTGTTGCAAGTGTTGTTGTTCTTTCTTTTTAGCATCATCCGATATTACAGCGGATTTTTGTTGAAACTTTTGAACTTCTTCTCTGAAATTTGCTTGTTTATCAGCATATTCCTTCTTCTTTTTATCAGCAAAATTCTGAAGTTTTTTCTGAACGGCTGCCATAGCAGGCATTTTCTGAAGGATGGCTTGCGGATCGACATACCCGATTTTTAAATCCTGGGCATGAGATGTTTGAGTTACAAAACCCAAGAACAAAGCGATAATCCCTAATGCTATACTTCTCTTTATCATTTCTTCTCAGTTATTTGTTTGTGAGTTTATCTATTACTTTTTGCGTAATATCGTATTTTTGCTCCCCTGTTTGGGATACATACATCAAAATTGATTCCCCCTGATCAGTTTCTTTATTGAAAACAAAATCAAGCTTCATACTATCAGCCACGTCTTTAATAGCCCCGTTAACCTTATCCAGAACAGGTCCGAGCAACTGGCTGCGTTTTTTCTGCAGGTCCTGTGATATTTGCTGCCGGTATTGATCAAGACTTTGATTAATTTTCGTAAGACGTTGTTGTTCCTTTTGATCTTCTTCTTTACTTAAACTGGCCTTTTTTTTCTGGTAGGTTTCTACCTGGCTTTGCAAATCAGCTTGTTTCTTGGAAAAATCTGCCTGCTTCTGTTGAAGATAGGTATTCAATTTCTTCTGAATTGCTGAGGTTTCAGGCAACGCATTAAGCACTTTTTGAGGACTCATATATCCTATACGTAATTGTGCCTGAGAAAGCCCTGGCAGTAAAAACAATAAACAGGCCGCCGCCAGTGTAACTTTATATTTGATAGAACTCATAGATATATATTTGATTTAAAAAAAAGACTGTGCGTGATAATAGTAAGATTTTTAATTATTTGCTTGATTCATCTACCTGGATTCCCAATTGAAGGAGAACTTTATCACTCAAATTCCATTCTGAACGAGTATAAAGAAACAAATAATCACCGGAACGATCAAAAACAAAATCATATCCCTCCCGTTGTGCAACTTTATTAACGGCATCAATTATTTTTTGTTGCAGAGGTTGTAATAATTCTTTCTGTTTTTGAAAATATTCGCCGTTTGGTCCGAATTTACTATCGACAAATGCCTTTTTGGCATCTACTTTTTCCTGAATATCTTTTTTCTTCTCTTTACGAACTTCAGGGGTATAGAGAATTTCTTTCGCTTCGTAATCTTTCTGCATCTGATCGATTTTCTCCTGCATCTTCTGTATCTGATCTTTCCATCCTTTACTCAATGTTTGAAGATGATCTTTAATACCAGAATATTCGGGTATCTTTGATAAGATATAATCAGAATCTATATAACCGATTTTTTGATTCTGGGCACATACAACAGATGTACCTAACATCAATAAAGCCGGAATTAATAATATGACACATTTAGAAATTCTACGCATTAGAATGGTGATCCGATATTAAACAGGAATTCCCATTGGCCCGGTTGAACATTTGTGTTGGGTATGCCGTCAAAACGATAACCATAACTCAGATCAACAAGGCCCAGAATCGGTAAATAAATACGCAATCCAAAACCAGCTGCTCTTTTGATCTTAAAGGGATCAAAGTTACGGAATCCAAGATATGCATTACCACCCTCTGCAAACATGTATGGAATTAATTGTACTTGATCATTACTTACAACAGGATAACGCATTTCCGTCATATATTTAGTATACATAGTACCACCAACCGGGTTTCCATTGACATAAGGTGAAATAGAACCGCCAAATCCTCCCGGGTATCCTTTTAAGTCAATATTATCCCTTGTAAACGTTTGACGTTGTTGCAACGGTGTACCACCGAGATAGAAACGTTCATAGGGGCTTCTGTTACCTTTTCCAAGCCATCCCATATGGCCTATCTCTATTCCGTTTGTGAAAACAAGCTTGCCTACAATCGGCGTGTGGTGGAGATACTTAAATGTCACTTTATAATATTGCGAGAACTTACCTATTGGTGGAGCAATTTCACCCGTCAACGTCAATTTCGATCCGCTAGTCGGATTAATTGGATTATCCTGAGAGTTACGTTCGATGGTTTCACTTAATGTTAATGTGGATAATTTACCATTCTCATTATAGTAAGAATTACGAACGTTATAATTCTGGTATTTAAGTGATGTCGTCTGGGTAAAATAGTCATCCGGCCAATTTAAACGCCGTGTGGAATATAAACTCGTGCTGAAAAGTTTATCGTATCTCCGTACACCGCTATAATAATC
>Ga0102944_1000797_pt1 | contig 22757 bp, 19 predicted proteins | sample SalPonD_shore_MG_FD_78172 | JGI IMG/M metagenome (GOLD analysis project Ga0102944, IMG submission 78172) | Salt pond soil microbial communities from South San Francisco under conditions of wetland restoration - Salt Pond MetaG... | ecosystem: Environmental > Aquatic > Marine > Intertidal zone >...
CAACATTCTCGATACGCTCCAGGGTCCCGACCGAGCTGCCGCCGAACTTCTGGACAAGTAAAGCCATATTCCCTTTCCCCGATGGGGTTGTTTCCGTGAGTGAGGCCGTGCGGGTACGGCGCGGGTGTCAGGAGACGCGCACGCGGACCCACTCCGCCACCGAACCCAGTGCGTCCGCCAACGCGGCGGGATCGTTCCCGCCCGCCTGAGCGAAGTCGGGACGGCCGCCGCCGCGGCCGCCCACCTGTTCGGCGACGGCATTCACCAGATCGCCGGCCCGGACCCGGTCGGTGAGATCCTTGGTGACGCCGGCGACGAGCCTGACCTTGTCACCGTCCACCGCGGCCAGCACGATCGCGGCGCTGCCGAGCTTGTTCTTGAGCTGATCACAGGTCTCGCGCAGTGACTTGCCGTCTCCCTCGACCCGGGTCGCGAGCACCTTGACGCCGTCGACGTCGACGGCGCCGTCGGCGAGGTCGGAGCCGGCCTGACTCGCCAGCTTCTGCTTGAGACGCTCGACCTCCTTCTCCAACTCGCGGTTGCGTCCCACCAGCTGTTCGACGCGCAGCTCGACGTTCTCCGGGCTCGAGCGCAGCAGCTCGCCGATGCGGCCCAGCCGCCGCTGACTCTCCTCGGCCCAGCGCACCGCAGCCTCTCCGGTCAGCGCCTCGATCCGTCGCACACCGGCGGACACACCACCCTCCGTGACGATCTTGAAGAAGCCGATGTCGCCGGTCCGGCTGACGTGGGTTCCACCACACAGCTCCGTGGAGAAGTCGCCGAAGCGCATCACCCTGACGGTGTTCCCGTACTTCTCGCCGAACAGCGCGACGGCACCGAAGTCGATGGCCTCGTCGTATCCCATATGGCGTACATCCGCGGCGACGTTCGCCGATATCTGGCGATTGACCTGGCGCTCGATGGTCTCCAGCTGCTCGCGGGACAACGGCTCGAAGTGGGAGAAATCGAAGCGCAGCCGGTCCGGCGCCACCAGCGATCCCTTCTGCTGAACGTGCTCGCCCAGGACGTCGCGCAACGCAGCGTGCAGCAGGTGGGTAGCGGAATGGTTGCGCACCGTGGCCGCCCGCAGCTCCCTGTCCACCTGGGCGCGCAGGCGCTGATCCAGCGTGATATCCCCGCGCTCCACGATACCGATGTGCCCGTGGGCATCACCGTATTTGACAGTATCCTCGACCAGGAATTCGATACCGTTGCCGACAAGGGCACCGCGATCGCCGACCTGCCCACCGGACTCGGCATAGAAAGGCGTCCTGTCAAGGATCACCATGCCGCGCTCGCCGGCCGCGAGATGGTTCACCGCGCGCCCATCGGCGTAGAGGCCGGTGACGTTGCCTTCGTCCTCGAGATGCTCGTAGCCGGTGAACTCGGAGCGGCCCTCGAACTCGTCACCGGCGGCATAGCGCGCCTTGAAGCCGCTCGCCGCGCGGGCGCGCTCCCGTTGAGCGGCCATCTCCGACTCGAAGCCGGCCATGTCCAGCTCCAGGCCGCGCTCACGCGCGATGTCGCCCGTCAGGTCGACGGGAAAGCCAAAGGTGTCGTAGAGCTTGAACACTGTCTCGCCCGGTATGACCGTGCCCTGGAGTCGCTGCAGATCGTCCTCCAGCAGCTTCAGGCCCTGCTCCAGGGTCTCACGGAAGCGCTCCTCCTCCTGGCGGAGGATGTGCTCCACCTGCTCGCGTCCCCTGACCAGCTCGGGATAGGCGTCGCCCATCTCCCTGACCAGCGGCCCCACGAGCCGGTGGAAGAAGACCCGGTCGACACCGAGCTTGTAGCCGTGACGCACGGCACGACGGACGATCCGGCGCAGCACGTAGCCGCGTCCCTCGTTGCTCGGAAACACGCCGTCAACGATGAGGAAGGCGCAGGCCCGGATATGGTCGGCGATCACCCGCAGCGAGCTGTTCTCCGGATCGCCGACGCCGGCGATCTCGCCAGCGGCATGCACGAGGTTGCGGAACAGGTCTATGTCGAAGTTGTTGTGGACACCCTGGACGACGGCGGCGATGCGCTCCAGCCCCATGCCCGTATCGATGGACGGCCGGGGCAGCGGATTGAGGTTCCCTTCGCCGTCCCGGTCATACTGCATGAAAACGAGATTCCAGATCTCGATGTAGCGGTCACCGTCCTCCTCCGGAGAGCCCGGCGGGCCACCCGGCACCTCGGGACCGTGATCGTAGAAGATCTCCGAGCAGGGACCGCACGGGCCGGTATCGCCCATGGCCCAGAAGTTGTCGTGAGCGCCGATGCGCGAGAACCGCTCCGGAGAAACGCCGACCTCCTTCAGCCAGATATCGGCCGCGTCATTGTCCTCCTCGTAGACGGTGACCCACAGCTTCTCCGCGGGCAGCCCCAGCACCTCGGTCAGGAACGTCCATGCGTACTCGATGGCCTCGCGCTTGAAGTAGTCGCCGAAGCTGAAGTTGCCCAGCATCTCGAAGAACGTGTGATGCCGGGCGGTATAGCCGACGTTCTCCAGATCGTTGTGCTTGCCGCCCGCGCGCACGCAGCGCTGGCTGCTGACCGCACGGCTGTACGGGCGTCTCTCCCGTCCCAGGAAGGTGTCCTTGAACTGGACCATTCCCGCGTTCGTGAACAGCAGGGTCGGGTCGTTCGCGGGCACGAGCGGGCTGCTCGGCACCACCTCGTGGCCGCGCTCACGAAAGAAGTCCAAGAAGGCCTGGCGAATCTCTGCGCTCGTCTTGATCATGTCGGCTCGGTGATCCCGTCTCTTCCGGTGCTCTCAGTCCTGCCCGTCCTCGAAAGCATGTCTGATCTGTTCACTGGTGAACCCGCGTCCCGCCAGGTAGCGATACTGACGCTGGCGCTCCCGCAGGTCGGCCGGCGCACCGCCGCCGAAACGCCTGCGCCGGACACTGACGGCAAGCGCCGCCCAGTCATCCGCGTAGGCATTGACCTCCGGCGCCGCGAGGCTGTCGTCGACGCCGCGCTGCTGGAGCTCGGCGCGGATCTTCAACGGCCCGTGACCCTGGCCGTAACGGGCCCGCACGTAGGCCTCGGCGAAGCGCTGATCGCTCAGCAGGCGCTCGTCCGCGAGCTCTGCCAGCACCTCGTCGACGGCCGCTTCGTCCTGTTCGCGGCGAAGCAGCTTGGCGCGCAGCTCGTGGCGCGAATGCTCCCGGCGGGCGAGCAGACGAACGGCGCGCTCCCGGATCTCCCGCCGATCCGAGTCCTCCATGGCGGCCTGTCAGGAGCCCGCGCGGGTCTTCTTCGGCGGATCCTGGGAGTCGCCACCGGCGCTCTCCCCGGCCTCCGCCTCGGGAGCTGCGGGACGCGAGAGCAACGCGTCGCGGAGCTTGCGGTCCAGCTCGCCGGCAACCTCCGGGTTGTCCTTGAGGAAGTTGCGGACGTTGTCCTTGCCCTGGCCGATACGGTCGCCATTGTAGCTATACCAGGCGCCGGCCTTGTCGATGAGCCCCTGCTTGACCCCCAGCTCGATGAGCTCGCCCTCGCGGGAGATACCCTCACCGTAGAGGATCTCGAACTCGGCCTGGCGGAACGGCGGCGCCATCTTGTTCTTGACCACCTTGACCTTGGTCTCGTTGCCGATGACCTCGTCGCCCTTCTTGATCGCCCCGATCCGGCGGATGTCCAGGCGGACGGAAGAGTAGAACTTCAGGGCGTTGCCGCCCGTGGTGGTCTCCGGGCTGCCGAACATGACGCCGATCTTCATGCGGATCTGGTTGATGAAGACCACCAGCGTGTTGGAGCGCTTGATGTTGGCGGTGAGCTTGCGCAGGGCCTGGGACATGAGCCGCGCCTGGAGCCCGACGTGGGAGTCCCCCATCTCGCCCTCGATCTCCGCCTTGGGCGTCAGCGCCGCAACGGAGTCGACCACGACGATGTCGACCGCACCGGAGCGCACCAGCATGTCCGCGATCTCCAGCGCCTGTTCACCGGTGTCGGGCTGGGACACCAGGAGCTCGTCGACGTTGACCCCGAGCTTCTCGGCGTAATCCGGATCGAGCGCGTGCTCGGCATCGACGAAGGCCGCCGTTCCGCCGGCCTTCTGCGCCTCGGCGATCGCCTGCAGGGTCAGCGTCGTCTTGCCGGAGGACTCGGGCCCGTAGATCTCCACCACCCGGCCTCGGGGCAGCCCGCCGACACCGAGGGCCACGTCCAGCGCCAGCGATCCGGTGGAGATGACCGGCACGTTGCGCACGGCGCGGGCGTCGCCCATGCGCATCACCGCGCCCTTGCCGAACTGCTTCTCGATCTGCCCCAGCGCGACACCCAGCGCCTTCTTGCGATCTTCGTCCATTACGATCCTCTGACCTCGACTCTGTTGACGCTCCGGCGGCACCACCTTCGCGGCAACCGCCGATTGGCAGGCCGGCACACCGGGCACCGACGCCCCCGGACGGCGGATTCCGCCCCACCGGCCGTAAGCCGCGCTGACACGTGGCATTACCTCTGACCGGATTAGTAATCAGCAGGCGATTATTTCATATTGTCGGCATGGCTCACACCCCACGCCGCGCAGGCTCCTAGCCCAACGGCCAGCGACTGCAGACGCGGTATGCGGCTCGACCACCCGTATCCACCGAAGCCACCAGAGTGAGCTCGTCGGCCCGCCAGAGAATGGCGTCGACCGACGTCTCCGGCCCGGGCCGGCTGCGCCTTGCCAGCGTGACGTGGGGGCGGAATGGACGCCGCTCCACAGCGATGCCGGCGACCGCCGCCGCGTCGACGAGCGTGGCATGGAGATCGTTCAGCGCGCGTGGCACGACGCTCGGCCCCAACCACCAGACGCCGGCACGGGCAAACCCGCCAAGGGTATCGAGTGTCAGATCGACGGGGCCCGTGGGAATCGATCGCGGCAGCCCCCGCACCAGGTTTGACTCCGCCGTCGCCGGGACGTCGCCCAGAAACAGGACGGTCAGGTGCAGTCTCTCCCGCCGTGTCACGCGACCGCGTATACCGAAACGCTCCGGTAACGCGAGGATGCGGTCCGCAATGACGGCGGGCGGCCACAGCGCGAAGAACAGCCGGCGCCCCCGCTGCCCGCCTCGACCCCGGCCGCGGTCGCCGTCTCGCTCCATGGCCGATCAGGAGAGGCCGAACAGGGCCATGGCGCTTCGGAACTCCGACTCGGCCTCGCCCATCAGGTCGAGGACATCGGGCGCGCGCAGTCCGGCGAGACGCCAGGCCGGGTCTTCGACGGGTATGGCCTGCTCCGGCCGCTCGATGCCGTTCTCCATCGCCTGCGAGACACGCCAGGCGACGTGGACGAACGCCACCCGCCGCTCATGCTGCTCGCCGGGCGCAGTGTGCCAGGTGACCGCGTCGCAGAGGCTCGCCGGCAGACTCCAGTGCTCGAGGAGTGTACCGCCGACGACCGCGGCCCGTTCACCGGTGACCTCGCACTCCAGACAGGCGGGCTGGCCCGGCTCCTCGGGCAGACGCGTGAGCATCGCCTCGCGCGCCTGCTCGGGCAGGACCAGACAGACCACCAGCGAGCCGACATCGTGCAGGAGGCCCGCAATCAGCAGCTCTCTGGTGTTCATGTCCGTCGTCGACGCCTTTGCCAGACAGGTAGCGACGGCGGATACGCGCACGGCGCGGCGCCAGTGATCTTGCAGAGACAACAGCCCCGGCGGAATCCCCGTGAAGCTCTCCAGCACCGATGTCGCCAGCACCAGGGTCTGCAGCTCCGCCGTTCCCAGCACCGCCACGGCGTCGGCAACCGTCGACACCCGCCGGTACATGCCGTAGTAGGGGCTGTTCGCCAGGCGCAGGGTACGCGACGCGACGCCGGCGTCGCGCTCGATGACCGCGGCGATATCCCCGACCGTCCAGTCCCGGCGATCGAGCACCGCCAGCAGCCGACTGTAGACCTGCGGCGGGGACACCATGTCCTTCATCGCCAGCACGATGTCCTGCGGTCGGGCGCGGCCGACGGCGTTCACGGCTCGCTCCGGCTACCCGCGACGTGAGGCACGAGGTTCGGTGACGGCCCGGTGGACGGCGGCGGGGACGCGTCACCGGCGGCCTGAATCAGGTTGCGGCCCGCGCGTTTCGCTTCGTAGAGAGCCCGGTCGGCCCGCTGGATCACCGTGTCCGCGGTATCGCCGCGCCGGAATTCAGCCACGCCCGCGGAAAACGTCGGCACCGTGAGGCGCTCGTCCTGCCACTCGATGGAGGCATCGCGGGCCGCCGCCTGCGCCTTCGCCAGCGCCCTCACGCCGCCCGCCTCCGACGTGGAAGGCAGCAGCACGACGAACTCCTCGCCGCCGTAACGCGCGACGAGATCCTGGGTGCGGAAGACGCTCAGGATGGACCGTGCATAGCATACAAGCACGGCGTCGCCGGCACCGTGGCCGTGGCGGTCGTTGATCACCTTGAAGCGGTCGAGGTCGACCAGCGCCAGGCAGAAGCCCCCGCCGTCACGACTGACGCGGGAGATCTCGGCGGACAGCTGACGCATGAAGGCGCGCCGGTTGGGCAGGCCGGTACCCTCGTCGGTGAGACTCAGGGTGCGAACGCGCTTGAGTTCGTTGTGCAGCCGATCGTGGTCGGCGGAGATGGAGTGCAGGCTACGCAGAGTGTCCTCGAGCTTGGCGGAGATCGCCTGGTGCGCGTTGGCGATCCTGGAGAGGTCGTCGGAGAGCTGCTCACGCGACTCCATCACCTCCGGCAGGTCCGAGCTGAGCTGCAGGCGGGTGATCAGGGAATCGAGCAGCTCGCCGGCCTCGCGGTTGTGCCTGATGCTCTCTTCGGCATCCCGGTAGAGATTTGCCTGCAGCGCCTCGATGTCGCGCGAGCGGCTCTCTAGCTGATGGCGATAGATGGCGGCGAACTGCCGCTCCGACTCCGGAGCGGCGCTTTCCTGGATCCCGCCGGGGGACGCCTCCGGTGACGAAGCGTCGTCCCGCTCATCGACGCCATCCTCGCCCGAAGCCGCCAGGGCCTCGTCGAGGAGCACTTCCAGCTCCCCGGCGCTCAGAGGCGGTCGAACGGTTTCGGCGATGGCGCGAATGCGCGAGGCATCCGCCGGCTGGGCGTCGGCGAGTCGGTGCAGCGCCTTCCGCAGTCCGCTACAGTACGCGTCTTCCATCTGTCTGGAGGTCGCCTCGAAGGCCGATAGCAACACGGATAACCGTCGCCGCAGCACCGACCCTTCGGGAAGCCGGTCGAGCGGTCCGAGCAACGCCTCCACACGGCGCGACAACGCCGCGTGCGGATCCGGATCCAGCACGCTAAAACCCCCTTTCACTCCCGCCCCAGGTGGACCTCCGCCAGCGATCAGTGAGAAATTGATCTCATTGAGCGATGAATACGGGTGCCCACTTTGATTATAAAGTACCCTGACAATAGCAGCGCGGCAAAGAAAAACGACAACGGGCATTGACAGGCGCGGGAGAAAGCAACGGGGATGCCTCCTCAATCAGCAGCGGCGAATACGATCGCGGTCACGAGCGGCAAGGGCGGTGTGGGCAAGACGAGCCTCGCCACCAACCTCGGCGTGGCACTCAGCCGCCTCGGACACCGGGTGTGCCTGCTCGACGCGGACATGGGGCTCGCGAACGTCAACATCCTGCTCGGCATCACCCCGGAGTACACCATCGAGGACGCCATCGCCGGGCGTCGAAACCTGCGCGAGGTCGAGCTTTCCGGGCCGGAGGGCCTACGCATCATTCCCGCCGCATCGGGGCTGGAGCATATCGACCGACCGGGGCCCGCGCTGCGGCGCGATATCCGAGCCCTGGAGGAACGTTTCGACTACCTGATCGTCGATACACCCGCCGGCATCGGCGGCAGCACGATGTCGTTCCTGGAGGCGGTCGACCACGCCGTGCTGATCATCACGCCGGAGCCGACCTCCCTGACCGACGCTTTCACGCTGCTAAAGGCGATGCGCCGCCTTTCCCATCGACCCGACGTGTCCGTGGTCGCCAACATGATGCCCGTCGACCGCAACGACGACCGTCTCTATACCCGCTTCGCCAGCGCGGTGCAGAAGCACCTCGGGCGCGACGTCGACTATCTCGGCTCGATCGCCATGGACCAGGCAATGACACGCGCGGTCCTGCGCCAGACGCCGCTGCTCGTAGCCCAGCGTGACGCGGCCGCGGCCGGCCAGATCGAGACCCTCGCTCGCCGCGCGGTGCGGGTCATCACGCCCGGCGGCGGCGCGGGCCGCTTCGCCGAGTACTGGTGCGGTGCGCCCACGCCCGACGAGCTGGCGCCCGCGGCGGACGACGACGACCGGGTTCGCGCCGTCATAACCCCGCCCGAGGAGACGGCCCGGGCCACGGAAACACCGGGCGCCGCCAGGCCGCCCGCAAGCCTGACGGAGTCCGCCAGGGAGTTCCTCGAGGATGACGCGACGGAGGAGTCGGATGCGCGCCGGTTCTTCGCCACCGTCGAATCCGCCTTCTCGGCGCGCTTTCCGCGCCGCACCAGCGATCTGGAGCGCGCAATCGAGGCGACTCTGGCAACCGGTGCTCTGACCAGAGACGCTCACCGGGCACTGATCGAGCACCTCGAAGGAGCCTACCGGCAACGCTTCGGCGTATCGGCGGAGACATCGGCTGCGGCGGATCAGCGGCCCGCTCCTCCCGCGGGCGACGATCTCGCCGACCCCGAGGCGCTCGCGCGGTCGCTGGTGGATTCCCCGGAGCGCTCGGCGGACCGGCTGGCCGCGCTGCTGACCGCGCTTATCGGCCGGGACGACTGGCCGGAGGATGGCACCCGCCGGGTTTTCCAGGCCATGGACGCGGCCTTTCGGCAGCGCTCCGGACAAGCTTTGCAGGGTGGGCAAGCCATGCCCTCCGACGACGGACTCGGAGCGCTGCGCCGCGAGCTCGCCGATAAGCGCAAGACGCTGGAGAGAACCCTGACGGACGTCTGCCTGATACTGGAGGAGCACTCCCGTCTGGAGGCCGCCCTGGATCGGCGTATCGGGATCCCGTCGGCGGCCGACACCGCCCCCGGGGACGAGGCGGGAACCGCTGACGGAAGAGACTAGTGCCCCGTCAACCCTCTATTGTCGGGACACTAGGCTCCCCCGGGACGCTCTCAGGAACTGCCCTGTGACGCCGGCTCGGTACGCAGCGGCCCGGCGAATCCGGACGGCGCGCTGTCGTCCTGGAGCATATCCGTAATGAGCTCTTCCCGATCGGTACGCGGGCGTCTCCCGAGCGGGGGCACCTCCACGCGCGTCACCGGCTCCTCGGTCGCACCGCCCAGATAGTGGCCCTGGGCGTAATCCACACCGAGCCGGTACAGTATTTCGTAGACGTCCCGCCGTTCCACGAACTCGGCGATGGTCTCCTTTCCCAGACTACGCGCGATCGCCACCATGTGCCGCACCAGCTCGCGGTCGGTGCGGTCCTCGGCGATGTCGACGACGAAGCTGCCGTCGAGCTTGAGGTAGTCCACGGGGAACTGCTTCAGGTAATTGAACGTGTTGAAGCCGGAGCCGAAATCGTCCAGCGCGAAGCGAACACCCAGCGCCCGGAGCCGCGCAACGATCTCGCGGCCGCGCACCATGTTCTCTATGGCGGCCGTCTCGGTGATCTCAACCACCAGCCGCGTTGGCGATACCCAGCACATCTCCAGGCGACGCTGCAGCAGCTCGAGCAGGTCCCAGTTACGGAAGGCGTGGCCCGAGAGGTTGATGGAGACGCTCGCACCGGCGCACTCCGACGGCAGGTTGGCGAGCACGTCGAGTGCCCGGTCCACCACCCACATGTCGAGATGGTGAATGAGCCCCGTGCGCTCGGCGACGGGGATGAACTCGCCCGGCAGATGCACCTTCCCATCACGGTCGCGTAGACGCAGCAGGCACTCGTAATGGGTCACGGCGCCGTCGAGCATTCGCACGATGGGCTGGAAGCAGAAGAACAGACGATCGTTCTCGAGCGCCTCCCGGATGCGTGGCGCCCAGGCATGATCGAGACGCAGCCGCTCCAGCTCCGGGTCGTGATCGCTGTAGCAGTGGACGCGATTGCGGCCGTGCTGCTTGCCGACAAAGCAGGCCTGGTCGGCCTGCGCCATCAGCTCGCTGGTGCTGACGCGGCGTTCGCCGGGCGGCATGACGGCAACACCGATGGTCACGCAGGTACGATAGCAGCGCTCGCGATAGTAGAAACGGTAGGATTCGAACTCGCTGCGCAGCTTGCCCGCCCGCTCCATCGCCTCATCGCGCCCGCAGTTGTCGAGCAGCATGGCGAACTCGTCCGAGCCGATTCGCGCCACCGTGTCGGCCGGGCCGATATGCCGACGCAACAGGCGCGACATCTCCACCAGCATGCGGTCGCCGGCGTCATAGCCCTCGAGATCGTTGACCAGCTTGAAGCGGTCCATGTCGATGAGCAGCAAAGAGCACGGCCGATGCAGATTGGCGGCCCGCAGTACGGAGACCTCCAGGGTCTCCTTCAGCCGGCGGCGATTCCACAGTCCGGTAAGCTCGTCATGATAGACAAGGTGCTGCAGACGAGTCTCCATGACCCGCAGCTCGGCGAGCTCGCGTTCGAGCTCCGCCTCGCGCCTGACTGCCCGCCGGCGCTCCCGCTGGACCGCCAACAGCGCCGTGAGCTTGCCCGCCATCGATGCGCTGTCCATGGACTCGTCGAGCTGCTCGACGATGCGGCAGTCGAAGGAACGCTCGAAGGCGCCGGTATCGAAAGCCACGTCGCTGGTCCGCCACAGCACGAACGCTACCCCCCGCGTGCGCGCCATGTCCATGGTGGCCCGAAACACCTGGTCGCGGGCCCCACACAGGATACGGTCCGAGAGAATGAGCGCCGAGACGTCACGGTCGTCGCCGCGGTTCAGTCGATCCCGCACGCCCGACAGCGTCTGCACTGCCTCGATGTCCTCGACGCCAGCGGCCTGCAATGTCGAAGAGAGCGCAAACGCCGAGCCGGCGTGTGTATCGACGACGAGGACGCTCTGCTTTTCGAACTCATCGACACCATGCATTCCGGTGCCCCTTGTAATTGTTGTCAACCAACCGGATGCCGCGGATGAAGAATTGGTGCCCCCCGCGACCAACCTCGCGCCCGTCCGTTGAGCCCCCACTTACGCCCCCCATCCGTGAGACGCGACTTCGCGACGTTGGCGTAACTCTTTGTCAGAAAAGCACAGCTTTACCCGAAAGGCAACCCATGTCACAGAATTCACTTTAACTTCGTCACGTAACTGACATCAGTCGACAAACTCGAGGAGGCCGCGTAAGGCCGCCTCCACGGCACCTCGTCGGACGGCCTCGCGATCCCCCGGGAAGCGCTCCGAGCGCGTCTCCACGCGGCCCCCGCGTCGGGACCACGCCAACCACACCAGCCCTACGGGCTTGGTCGCCGTGCCCCCTCCCGGACCGGCAACGCCGGTGACGGCAATGCTGACGTGCGCGCGGCGGTTAACCAGCGCACCGCGGGCCATCTCCACCGCCACCGCGCGGCTGACGGCGCCATGCTCGTCGAGCGTCCGCGGCGAGACGCCCAGCGTCTCCACCTTGGCATCGTTGGAATAGCAGACGACTCCGCGCTCGAACCACCCGGAGCTGCCGGCGATGTCCGTGACGGCCTTGGCGATCCAGCCGCCCGTACAGGATTCAGCGGTCACCAGCATGAGCTCACGCGTGCGCAGCATGTCACCAACCCGGCCCGCGAGATCGAGTAGACTTCGATCATCGGTTGACAATTCACAATCCCCGAATTTCCCCATGTTCGATTCTGGCTCAACCCGACGGTGAATTGAAGCCGAAGCCGACGGCAGGGTCGGCACCGAGGGGACTGGGTCGCTATACTGGCGCGTTCCCGTCGGAAATCGCCGCGAGAGAAACGACCGCCGATGCCGGAAAGCGCCGTCCGCAACAAGCCCCACACCCCCATGATGAAGCAGTACCTCGGCATCAAGGCCGAGCACCCGCAGGTGCTGCTCTTCTACCGCATGGGCGACTTCTACGAGCTGTTCTTCGACGACGCCCGGCGCGCCGCCGAACTGCTGGACATCACGCTCACGGCGCGTGGCGAGTCGGCCGGCGAGCCCATCCCGATGGCCGGCGTCCCGGTCCACGCCTACGAGTCCTATCTGTCCCGGCTCGTCCGCCTCGGGGAGTCGGTTGCGATCTGCGAGCAGATCGGCGATCCGGCGGCGGCGAAGGGCCCGGTGGAGCGCCGCGTGGTCCGTATCGTCACCCCGGGAACGCTCACCGAGGAGGCATTGCTCGAAGAGCGGCGCAGCAACCTCCTGTCCGCCGTCGCGTGCGCGGACGATCGCTATGGCATTGCCGCGCTGGAGCTCTCCAGCGGCCGGCTCACGGTCACGGAGGCCGAGGGCGCGGACGACCTGCTGGCGGAAATCGAGCGGCTACATCCCGCGGAAGTGCTGTTCGCCGATGATGCGAGCGCGCCCGAGGCGCTCGCCCGGCGGCGGGGCTTCACTCGCCGGGCGCCCTGGCACTTCGACGTGGACACGGCCACGCGGCTGCTCACGGAACAGTTCGGCACCCGCGATCTGTCCGGCTTCGGCGTCGACCACCTGCCCCTCGCCGTGGCCGCCGCCGGCTGCCTGCTGCAGTACGTCGCCGACACCCAGCGGGCGAGCCTGCCGCACATCCGCGGCATCACCGTCGAGACGGGAGACGAGGCCGTGGTGATCGACGCGGCCAGCCGCCGCAACCTGGAGCTCGAGTACAACCTCGCGGGCACAACGGACCACACCCTCGCCTGGGTGCTCGACACCACCGTAACCGGCATGGGCGGGCGGCTGCTGCGTCGCTGGCTGAACCGCCCTCTGCGTGACCGGGCCGTGCTGCTGCGCCGTCAGGACGCCGTGGACGCGCTTTGCCGCGATGGCGGCGGGGACCGGCTGCGCGAGCGGCTCCGGGGTTGCGCCGACGTGGAGCGGATCACCGCGCGAATCGCCCTGGGGTCCGCGCGCCCCCGCGATCTCACCGGCCTCCGCGAGGCCTTGCGCCGCCTGCCCGACCTGCATGGCGAGCTCAAGTCGCATACCGGCGCCGCCTATCTGGGCGAGCTGGCCGAGCGGCTCTCGCCGCAGACCGGGCTGCTCGCGCTGCTGGACCGGGCCATCATCGAGCAGCCACCGGTGCTGATCCGTGACGGCGGTGTGATCGCCGACGGCTACGACGACACCCTGGACGAGCTGCGCTCACTATCGCGCAACGCCGATCAGTTCCTCGTGGATCTTGAACGCCGGGAGCGCGAGGCGAGCGGCATCCCCACGCTCAAGGTCAGCTACAACCGCGTTCACGGCTACTATATCGAAATCAGCAGGGCGCAGAGCCAGCATGCACCGGAGCACTACATCCGGCGGCAGACGCTGAAAGGCGCGGAGCGCTACATCACGCCCGAGCTGAAGGGCTTCGAGGACAAGGTGCTGTCCGCGCGGGAGCGGGCGCTCGCGAGGGAGAAGTCCCTGTACGAAGCCCTGATCGGCGAGCTCAACGAGGACCTGGATGCGCTCCTGCGGTGCGCTGCCGGGCTGGCCGAGACCGATGCCCTCGCCTGCCTCGCCGAGCGTGCGCAGACGCTCGACTACGTCCGTCCGGCACTGGACGAGCGGCCCGGACTCGAGATCGAGGGCGGCCGCCACCCGGTGGTCGAGCGCGTCCTCCAGACCCCCTTCGTACCCAACGACGTTCAGCTGGTGGCAAATCGCCGCATGCTGCTCATCACCGGCCCCAACATGGGCGGCAAATCGACGTTCATGCGTCAGACCGCCCTGATCGCGATCCTGGCAGCGATGGGCAGCTTCGTCCCGGCACGCAGTGCGCGCGTGGGCCCCATCGATCGGGTCTTCACCCGTATCGGCGCCTCCGACGACCTGGCCGGCGGGCGCTCCACGTTCATGGTGGAGATGACCGAGACGGCGAACATACTCAACAACGCTACCGAGAACAGCCTTGTCCTGCTGGACGAGGTCGGCCGCGGCACCAGCACCTTCGACGGCCTTGCCCTGGCCTGGGCCAGCGCCGCCGACCTGGCGCGGCGGATTCGGGCGTTCACACTGTTCGCCACCCACTACTTCGAGATGACGGTCCTGCCGGAGCGCTTCGAGGCGGTGGCGAACGTGCACCTGGATGCCGTGGAGCACGGCGAGCGCATCGTGTTCATGCACAGCGTCAAGGAAGGGCCGGCCAACCAGAGCTATGGGCTACAGGTGGCGGCGCTGGCCGGCGTCCCGCCGGCGGTGATCGCCTCGGCCCGGGACAAACTGCGCGAGCTCGAGGAGGAGACGGTCCAGCACCGCGACAGCGGCGGCGACCAGCTCTCCCTGTTCTCCGAGGCGGCGCCGCACCCGGCGGTAGCGGCACTGCGCGAGACCGCACCCGACGACCTCACGCCGCGCCGGGCGCTGGACCTGGTCTACGAGTTGGTCGGCCTGGCGCGCGAGGAGCGCTGACCTGGTGTCGTGGAGCACGAGTCCCACTACACGGGCGCCGTTGCGCGCATTCCCCTCTGGCGAGTAGGTTGATGGCCCCCGGCGCGCTGCATAGCATTCACCTCATTCGGACTCGGAGCGGAGACAACGCATGACCTACGTCGTTACGGAGAACTGCATCAAGTGCAAGTACACGGACTGCGTCGAGGTCTGCCCCGTGGACTGCTTCCACGAAGGCCCCAACTTTCTGGCCATTGATCCGGACGAGTGCATCGACTGCACGCTCTGCGAGCCGGAATGCCCCGCCGAGGCGATCTTCTCGGAGGACGACCTGCCTGACGAGCAGCAGCACTTCCTGGAGCTGAACGCGGAGCTGGCGCAGAAATGGCCGGTCATCACCGAGCAGAAGGATCCGCCGGAGGACGCCGAGGACTGGGACGGCAAGTCAGGTAAGCTCGAGCTGCTGGAGCGCTGACCCGCTCCAGTCCCGCCGCCCCGCAGAAAGCAACGCCCGCCTGTCGGCGGGCGTTCTCGCTTCGGTTCCCCCCGACAGCGCTACTCGTCGGGATGCAGCACCGCGTGCAGGAACTCCTTGGTGCGGTCCTGCTTGGGGTTGCTGAAGATCTCCTCGGGCGGGCCCTCCTCGCGGATACGTCCACGGTCGAAAAAGCACACTCGGTCGGAGATCTGACGCGCGAACTGCATCTCGTGGGTCACGAGCAGCATCGTCAGATCATGCTCGTTGGCGAGCTCGCGGATGACGTTGAGCACGTCACCGACGAGCTCCGGATCGAGCGCGGAGGTCGGCTCGTCGAAGAGCATGACCTTGGGCCGCATCGCGAGCGCCCGCGCGATGCCCACCCGCTGCTGCTGACCACCGGATAGCTGCCCCGGGAACTTGTCCGCCTGATCCGCCAGTCCGACCATCTCCAGCAGCTCGTCCGCCCGTTTGCGCGCCTCCTGCTGGGAGAGCCCCAGCACCTGCACGGGGGCCTCCGTGAGGTTACGGCGCACCGACATGTGCGGGAACAGATTGAACTGCTGGAACACCATGCCCATCCTGTTGCGCATCTGGCGGAGGTGGTTCTCGCTGGCGGGGACCGTCTTCCCGTTCCGCTCCTCGTGCCAGAGCATGTCGCCGTCGACGTAGACGATGCCTTCCTGGATCGGCTCCAGGGTCATCAGCACGCGAAGCACGGTGGACTTGCCCGACCCCGAGGGACCGATGATGGTCACGATCTCGTTCTGCTGCACTTCGAAGTCCAGTCCCTCCAGGACCACGAAGTCCCCGAAGCGTTTCGTGACGTTGTCGAATTTGACGATCGGGTTGCTCATTTCAGCGGAATCCCCCTCTTGGGCAGGCGCATGTCGACGTACCGGACCATGAACGAGGCCACCAGCGTCAGGATCAGGTAGAGCGCGCCGACCAGTGATAACGGAATCAGGTAGTTGAACGTCCGGTCACCGATGATCCGGGCGGCGGTGAGCATCTCCAGCACCGTCACCACGTTCAGCACCGGCACGTCCTTCATGATCGAGACCAGGTAGTTGCCGAGCGCCGGCACCACCCGCGGCACCGCCTGCGGCAGGATGATGCGGGTGAACGTGTACGAGGGGCTGAAACTCAGCGCCCGGGCCGCCTCCCGCTGCCCCTTCGGCACGGCCTCAAGGCCGGCCCGATAGACCTCCGCGCAGTAGGCGCTGTACTGCAGCCCCAGTGCCGTCACCCCGGCCACGAACGCGGGTATCAGGATGCCCGTGACCTGGGGTAAGACATAGAAGACGAAGAACAGCTGTATCAGCAGCGGCGTGTCCCGCAGGAACTCGATGATGAACGTCGCCGGCCAGCTGACGATGCGCGTCGGCACCCCCTTCAGAGCGGCGAGAATCAGCCCGATGACCATGGCCAGCAGGAAACCGATCACGGTGGCCTCGAGGGTGACGATCATCGCCTCGAGCAGGATGGGGATGATGGACAGGGTGAATGCGAGATTGCTGCTCGTATCCCAGTGAATGCCGTATAGCATCAGCGACCTCCCGCCGAGCGCCAGTTACCCAGATGACGACTCAACCACTTGAGGCCGGCGGCGAGCACCAATGCCATACCGAAGTAGATGAACAGGGCAATCGTGTAGACCGTGGGGCTGTCCTGGGTGATGTTTCTCAGGCGCTCCGCGATGAAGGCGAGATCCGCTATCGTGATCAGCGACACCAGGGCCGTGTCCTTGAGGTTCTGGATCGCCAGGTTGCCGAACGGCGGCATCATCTCCGGTAGCGCCTGCGGCAGCGCGATGCGCCACATGGTCTGCCGGGCGGTGAAGTTGAGGGCCTTGGCCGCCTCGTACTGCTCCTTCGGCACCGCCTGGATGGCGCCCCGCACCACCTCGGCACCGTAGGCCCCGATGTTCAGAGACAACGCCAGAACGCCGGCGATTATTGGCGGAATGCTGGTGTTGATCCCGATCTGCTGGCCCACCAAGGGCAACGCGTAGAACAGCCAGAACATCTGCACCAGCAGAGAGGTGCCGCGGAAGATCTCGATGTAGCCGATCGAGATGGCCTTGCTGATCCAGTTATGAGAGAGCTTGCCGATACCGAAGGCGAAGCTGAAGATTCCGCCGAGGATGGTGGAAAAGAACGTCAGTTCCACCGTCACCCATGCCCCCTTCAGCATGGGATAAAGATACTGGTGCCACTCCATGCTGACCTCCAAACCCGGGACGGCGTGGGGTGCACCCAGCGGCCGTCGCTGCACCAGGGAAGGCGGCAGCCGGCCGGCTGCCGCCTTCGGTCATTTGTTGTTCTTCACTTCTGGCTCGACTCGGAGCACAGCTGCTTGGTGGTCTTGTCGAACGACTTGTCGATGTCGTGCTTGGTCCAGCCGTAGCTGCGCAGGGTCTTGCGCCACTCGTCGGTCTTCTTGTACTTCTCGAACGCCTTGTTGAACGCCTCGCGGAACGAGTCGGCATTCTTGTTGAACGCGAACGCGCCCCAGCTGCGGACCTCCTGACCGTTGATGACCGGGTCCTTGAAGTTCTGGACGATCTGGACGCGGTCGCTCTTGTCGGCGAGCTGCGCGGCGGTCATACCGGTTGCCGCATAGGCATCCGCCCTGCCGGTCGCGACCGTGGAAATGGCGTCAGCGTTGTTGTTGATCATGACCATCTTGCCCTGCGGCACACCGAGATCCTGCAGCATGTCGAGCTGATCGGCGCCGGCCATGATCGCCACCTTGAGATCATTGTCCTTGGAGAACTGATCGTAGGAGGTGACGTCCTTCGGGTTGCCCTTCTGGACCAGCAGTCCCTCGCCATAGGTGGTGTTCGGGGTGCTGTAGTCGATCTGCTTGCACCGCTGGGGCAGCACGGCCATCTCCGCCGCCGCCATGTCGAAGCGGTTGGCCTTCAGACCGGGAATCAGCGAGCTGAAGCCCGTCACGACCCACTGGATCTCGTCTATACCCATGCTCTTGAGCACGGCCTTGGCCACGTCCGGGCCGGCGCCCTTGGCGTCGCCGTTGGCGTCGACATAGCCGTAGGGTATCTCGTTGGCCACGGCGATACGCACGAAACCGCGATCCTTGATGTTCTGCAAGGTGTCATCGGCCTGGGCGACGCCCAGCGAGGCGCAGGCAAAGGCCGTGGTTGCTGCTGCGACGATCAGGTTCTTCTTCAATTGTCCAAACATTGGCTTTCCTCCGTCTTTGGTTTGAGAGGACCCGTCTACTATAGGCACCTTCAATGGGGCATTGGCAAATCGCGTCTTCCCTGAAAGACGGGTGACAGTCCCCAAGAGATTGATAGCACATGACAATCCAGGGACAAGTCTCCGCTCCCGTCAGAGGGTACGCCCCGTTGCGGCGTGCCCCCGCAGGAACCACGGACGACCCCGGCCGGTGCGCCTTGCTGAAAGATCGGTCAGCGCCACCGGGACGTGGCGGTCCTTACCAGAGATTAGTACAGGAAGAAAGCCGGGGGGCGGACGAGGCTCAGGCCTCTACCGCGATCGCGGTCTCTTCGTCCTCGAGGCTAGGCCTGCCCTTGCCCCACAAATTGCGCATCAGCGAGCCGCTGACCCGTCAGTTGCAAGGCGCGATGGCGCAGGAATGGCCGTCGCCCTTTCAAGTCATCGCAACGCGGCAAATGGCGGGTCAGCGGCTCGCCCGAAGGGAGCCCCCCAAAAGCGCCAATGCCGCGTTGCGGCCCTTGGCAAGGGCTACGGGCCATTGCCGGCGGGCCGCGCCTTGCCTTGGCGCTTTTGGGGGGCTCTGATACACGATTTGTGGGGCAAGGGCAGGGCTAGGCGCCGCGTTCCGCCGGAACAGGAGCAGCAGCGGCAGCGCCGCCAGGGCGATCCAGGCCATGAAGCGGAAGTCGTTGAGGTAGGCGATCGCCGCGGCCTGACGCGTCAGCTCGCCGTTCAGCCACGTGAGGCCGGCGCTCCCGGGCACGGTCCCGCCGGCCGCGCCCATGAGCCCGGCGAGCGCGCCGCTGAACGGCGTGAGACGCTCACCCAGGACGGCATGGTTGACCTGCGTGTAGTGTGCCGCGAGCGTGACGACGATCGAGATGCCGATGCTGCTGCCGACATTGCGCATGAGGCTGAACAGCGCGGTCGCCTCGGTACGCAGCTCGTGGCTCAGCGTGGAGAAGGTGATGGTGCTCAGCGGTACGAACGTGAAGCCCAGCCCGAGGCCCTGGATGATGCCGGTCTGAACGACCGCCATGGGGCGTATCTCGAGATTGAACTGGGCCATGCCGAACAGCGAGGTTGCCGTGAGCAGCAGCCCCACAGCGATAAGCGCGCGAACATCGACGCGGTTCACCAATCGCCCCACGATGAACATCGCCACCATGCTGCCCAGCCCGCGCGGGGCAAGGACGAGGCCCGTCGTCACCACCGGGTAGCCCATCAGGTTCTGCAGGAACGGCGGCAGCAGCGCGAGCGTGGCCAGCAGGATGACGCCGACCACGAAGATGAATATCAGGCCGGTGACCAGGTTCCGATCCCGGAACAGCGCCGGGCGCAGGAACGGCTCCTTCGCGGTGAGCATGTGCGCGGTGAACAGGTAGAACGCGAGTCCCGCCACCGCGGCTTCCATGATGATCTCGCCGGAGGAGAACCAGTCCACGCTCTCGCCGCGGTCGAGCATCAGCTGCAGCGCACCGATGGCGAGCGACAGCAGCGCGAACCCGAACAGATCGAAGCCCCGCTTCTGCCTGGGCGTCTCGCGCAGGAACAGCCCCAGGCCCGCCAGCGCCAGCAGCCCCACCGGCAGATTGATGAAGAACACCCAGCGCCAGTCGTAGACCTCGGTCAGGTAGCCGCCGAGCGTGGGCCCCAGGATCGGTCCCACCATCACGCCCACGCCCCACATTGCCATTGCCGAGCCGTGACGCTCGCGCGGGAAGGTATCCAGAAGGACGGCCTGTGACAGGGGCACCAGCCCCGCGCCGAACACGCCCTGCAGCAGACGGAACAGCACGATCTGGCCGAGCGACTGGGCAAGACCGCAGGCGACCGAGGCCAGCGTGAAGCCGCCCACCGACAGGAGGAACAGGCGCTTGCGCCCGATGCGTGCAGCCAGATAGCCGGTCAGTGGCGTGGCGATGGCCGCGGCGACGATATAGGAGGTCAGCACCCACGAGATCTGCTCGCTGGTAGCCGACATCGCGCCCTGCATGTGCGGCAGGGCGACGTTGGCGATGGTCGTGTCCAGCGCCTGCATGACGGTCGCCAGCATGATGGAGACCGTCACCAGGCCCTTGTTGACCGGCAGCGCCTCGCTCATCGCGCGTCGCTGACCGGCTCGGCATGTGCTGTGTTGACGATGCTGCGCGCCCAGCCCGCCACGGGCTCCAGAAACGCCGGCCCGCGGGGGTGCCAGCCGGTATCGATGCTCACCTGCGTGCTGAGCCCCGCCCGCAGGGTGCGGTCAGGCGGACCGGCGTCGATGGCGATCCGGACCGGCACGCGCTGCACCACCTTCACCCAGTTGCCGGTGGCATTCTGGGCCGGCAGCACGGAGAATTCCGATCCCGTGGCCTGGGCGATGCTCGCCACGTGGCCGTGCCAGACGGCGTCCGGATAGGCGTCCACGCCGATCTCGACCCGCTGCCCGGGCCGAATATGGGTCAGCGTGGTCTCCTTGAGATTCGCCTCCACCCACAGGCGATGGTCCGCCACCAGCGCCATGGCGGCGGCCCCCGTGTCCAGATACTTGCCGGGCTCCGGAACCCGGGCGACGATGCCGTCGAAGGGCGCGTGCACGGTGGCGTTGCCAAGGTCGAGCCGCGCCTGCGCGCGGGCGGCCTCCGCCTGCATGACGGTGGGATGCTTCTCCACCGGAATGTCCGGGTCGCCGGCGAGGCTCGCGCGGATCCGGCTCAGCGCCTGCTCCAGGGTCGCGACGTGGTCCGCCGCCTGAGCGCGTTCGTGGCGGTAACGGTCGAGCTCCGAGTCGGACACCGCGCCCCGCGTCGCCAGCCGCTGCTGGCGCTGGAATTCTCGGCGCGCGAAGCCAAGCCCTTCCTGGGCGGAGGCGAGCTCGCGCTGACTCTCGACGTAGCTCGCCTTGAGGGTCTCGACCTGGGTGCGCGCCGCCGAGAGCTGTGCCTGCGCCTTCTGCAGGGCCACCTGATAAGGACCGGGGTCGATCCGGAAGAGCACGTCTCCGGCCGACACCGGCTCATTCTCGTGCACGTCCACCTCGACCACGCTGCCCGCTACCTGCGGCGCTATGAGCACCTTGTCGGCCTTGATGTAGGCGTTCTCGGTATCCACGAAGCGGCCGCCGCTGAGGTACAGCACACCCCCCACACCGACCGCGAGCACGGGCACGACCACCAGCAGCAGGAACCGCGTGGTTCGGCGTCCCGGTCTCGGCAGCCGCAGGCGGCGCCGGAAGGCCTTGCGTTCAGTCGTCACTGTCTTGTTCGCCTCCGGTGTTGCTCGCCGCACCGGATGCGAGATTCTCGCGAACGCGCGACAGCAGGTTCATGAGCGTCAGGCGCTCCGACGGATCCAGTCCGGCGAGGGTGCGGGCGCGGGTCTCCGCCGCCAGCGATCTCAGCTCGTCGAGGATCGGCCGGGCGGCCTCCGTCAGGTAGAGGCGACGGACACGGCGGTCCTTCGGGTCGGGCCGGCGGACGATCCACCCACCCTGCTCCAGACGGTCGATCTGCCGCCCTAACGTGATCGGCAGGACGTCCAGGACGTCGGCCAGCTCGGCCTGCTTGGCGCCCTCGCAGCGCGCCAGATGGGCCAGCACGGACCACTGTGCGCGCCCCAGTCCGAGCGTGCGGGCGCGGCGGTCGAAGTCCCGCCGCATGAGCCGCGCCGCGTCGTAGAGAACGAAGCCGAAATCACGCTCCACGTCTTCTACAACCGCCACGTCAGTTCTCCAATGCCATTAACTTGGCATATTATATGGTGGCATATCTTTTTGATTCAAACAGAACGTGGAAGCGGTCGACGGACGGTCAGTTACTGGCCACGCGTCGCACGTCGCGCACGTTGCGCAGACCGCTGATGCGCTCCATCACCCGGCTGAGCTGGCCGGCGTCGGCCACCTCCAGGGTGAGGGTCATGCGGGCGCGCTGGTCGGTGGGATCGGTGCGCGTGTTAACGGCCGTGACGTTGATGTGCTCGTTGTTGAGCAGCGCGGTGATGTCGCGGATGAGCCCCTGGCGATCGTAGGCCTCGATCTGGATGTCCACGGGGTAGCGCCGCTCGCCGCGATGGGTCCAGGAGACCTCGATCAGACGGTCGCTTGCGGTCTCCTCGTAGCGCTGCACGTTGGGACACCCGCGCCGGTGAATGGTCACGCCCTGCCCCTGGGTGATGAAGCCGATGATGGGCTCGCCGGGCGTCGGGCGACAGCAGCGTGCCAGCCGTGTAAGCAGATTGCCGACGCCGTAGATGGTGACGTCGTCGCTCGGCTGTCCCTCGCGCCGCCCCGGGCGGCTCACGGGGACCTCCCGGGGCGCCTCCGTCTCGCGCGACGGCAGCAGCAGGTCGCTCAGCAGCGAGGCGATCTGGCCGCCGGTAATATCCCCCCGGCCGATGGCGGCGAGGAAATCGTCCTGTTTGGGAAACCGGCTCTTCTGGGCCAGTTTCTCCAGGTTCACCTCATGCAGGCCCAGGCGGTCCAGCTCACGCTCCAGGACACTACGTCCCGCCGCCACGTTCTTGGCATGGTCCTGCTGCTTGAACCAGCTCCGCACCTTGGCCCGGGCGCGGGCTGTGGCCAGATAACCCCGGGCGGGGTTGAGCCAGTCCCGGCTGGGGGTAATCGATCGGTTGGTCAGGACCTCGACCTGATCGCCGTTGCGCAGCGCGGTGGTGAGCGGAACCATGCGTCA